>ENA-OSET01000102-OSET01000102.1-sediment-metagenome-genome-assembly--contig:-NODE-102-length-97563-cov-13.397257_pt1 | contig 97563 bp, 81 predicted proteins | sample MGYA00237882_ERZ534229 | MGnify/ENA primary metagenome ERZ534229 (study PRJEB26408, sample SAMN06266212) | sediment metagenome | isolation source: Hudson Canyon methane seep mesocosm | place... | reverse complement strand
ACTTTGGCTGAGTATGGAATAGAGGCCTACCCAAAACCTGATGCGCCGGGGGTGTATGTCAGCGGTGCTAAGATTGCGTCTCTGGGCTTGCGTATTCGGCGTGGTTGCAGTTTTCACGGCCTCAGTATTAATGTCGATATGGACATGGAGCCTTTTCAGCGAATTAACCCCTGTGGTTATGCGGGTTTGGAAATGGTTCAAATGGCTGATTTAAGCACTCGCCCCTTGTTGTTAAGCGAGCTGCAAGAGGTGCTGTGCAGCCAACTTTTGGGGCTTTTGGGCCAGCCCGCCGCTTCACGTTGCTCCGGGTTACCGGTGACAGCATAGTCTGGGCTATAATGCTGACTCTTTTTTGCTTTGATAGCGCGCATAGGACATAGAGTTAAGATGTCAGATTCATCGAGTACTGATTCCCCCAAAAATCCATCTTCTGTGGTTGTTGAGGCTGCTGTTGCGGCGCCAAGCCCCGTGAAGCGAACTCGTCGCCACAAGCAGGGCGAGAAACTTCGTGATGCCGATAAAGTAGAGCGTATTCCCGTAAAGGTGATTGCCAGTGATCAGGTTATGCGTAAGCCGGACTGGATTCGTGTGCGGCTTACGGCCTCGCCAGAAATAGATCGTATTAAGAAAATTTTGCGGAAAAATAATTTGTCCTCGGTGTGCGAGGAAGCCTCTTGTCCGAATCTGGGAGAGTGTTTTAGCGGTGGCACCGCGACGTTTATGATCATGGGTGATATATGTACCCGTCGTTGTCCATTCTGCGATGTGGGTCATGGTAAGCCTAACCCTTTGGATGCTGGGGAGCCTGTGCACTTGGCGGAAGCAATTGCCGAGATGCGATTGAAGTATGTGGTGATCACGTCAGTGGATCGTGATGATTTGCGGGACGGTGGCGCCCGCCATTTTGCGGACTGTATTCGCGAGGCAAGAGCTCGTAGTCCAGAGCTACAGGTTGAAGTGTTGGTGCCCGATTTCCGGGGGCGTATGGATATCGCACTGGATATTCTAGAAGGTGATGCACCCGATGTGTTTAATCACAATTTAGAAACGGTACCTCGCTTGTATCGTCAGTCTCGGCCAGGCGCAAATTATAAGTGGTCCTTAGACTTACTGAAAAAGTATAAGCAGCGACGCACGGATGTATTGACGAAATCTGGGTTGATGGTAGGGCTAGGGGAAACGAAAGAAGAAATTTTCGAGGTGATGCGCGATTTGCGTGAGCACGATGTGGATATGTTGACCATTGGGCAATATCTACAACCTTCTAAGCAGCATTTGCCGGTCGAACGTTTTGTCCACCCAGACGAATTTGAAGAGTATACCCAGTATGCTGAATCAATTGGATTTAAGCATGCGGCTTGTGGGCCCTTGGTTCGGTCTTCCTATCATGCGGATAAGCAGGCTCATGGGGAGTCGGTTTAGTTAGATATTGAGGTGTTGAGGTTTTTGGCTTGGGGCAATATAGCGGTTCACTAGGGCGGTTGAGTTCCAGCCGAACGCCGCTCCTACTTCTAACCAAGCCGCTCTCGAACTCGCACTGTCGTGCGATACTTTTTAGTGAGCGCTTTTATGACGGGTTCGTTTGATTCAGTTTGTTCTCAGGAGACTCCGACGTTTTTGATCGCGGAGCTTCGTCTTTATCCTCAATTTCTCTCAGTTATTGCCGCTTGGTTTCACTCTCAGCGAACTCTCGGTGGCTTTGTTGGAACGCTGGAGGAGTGTGAGCGTAAATTAGCGGCCCAATTCGGGAGCGATGATATTCCTGTGACCTATGTGACCTTGGTAGATGGGGTGGCAGTAGGAGCAGCGAGTTTTGTTTATTATGAATTCACTGATAAAGATGTTGTACGTGTGCCGTGGTTGACCAATGTTTTTGTCGAACCAAAGTTTCGGCGGCTGGGGCTTGGCAATGAGTTGGTCGCTTTTATGGAACAGCGAGCGGTAGAAATGGCACACCGGAAAATAAATTTATTTACCGTGGACAAGCGCAGTTTTTATCAGCGGCGTGGTTGGTGTTTCGAATATAAGGCGCGTTTAAGCGGCAGTGATGTGGATGTTATGTCTTTAGGTTTGGGTAATGCTTAATATGCCAGCACTTTCAATTGGTAACGTTCTGGCTTCAGAGTCGAGCCTTCATCTACAGCAGCATGCTAGCAGTAAGGTGGCATGGCAGGTTTGGGGTGATGAGGCCTTTGCACTGGCGATTCAACTGCAGCGGCCCGTGCTTTTATCGATTGGCTACTCGGCCTGTCACTGGTGTCAAAATATGCTGCGAGAGTCATTTTTGGATGACGCCACGGCTGTGACGCTGAACGCAAATTTTGTGTGCATAAAGGTTGATAGGGAAGAGCGGCCCGATTTGGACGACGTCTATCAAATCGCCCATCAGTTGTTAACCGGCCAGCCTGGGGGTTGGCCTTTGACTATGTTCCTATGTCCCAAAACGCGCTTGCCATTTATTGCGGGTACTTATTATCCAAAGACTGCTGCTGCGGGGGTGATGACATTTGAAATGTTATTGTCTCGCGTTAGTGTGTTCTATCAGTCGAAGACGAAGGAGTTTTCAAGGCTTCGTACACAAGTTCGGCGTGGGTATGAAGGTTTACACGCAGCACTTAGCCCTGGGAGCCACTCACTGCAGATGAATGCCCGACAGGTGACGGGCTTGCGCGAATCGGCACTGGCCTCTCTGTTGCTCGACGCCGACACTTATGAGGGCGGTTTTGGGCAAAGTTTGGCTTTACATTCCAATGGCGCCTCAAGAGTTAAATTTCCGATGCCGCTGAGTCTTCAGCGTTTGTTGTTTTCCGCGGGGAGTCGTGATCAGTTTGAGGCTGGTGCGGCGCAACACGCATTTTTTACTTTGTCTAAGATGGCTCATGGTGGTTTGCAGGATCATGTTGGCGGAGGGTTTTTTCGCTATGCCACGGACTCTGAATGGCAAATTCCACATTTCGAAAAACTGCTCGGTGATAACGCATTATTGTTGTCAGTGTATGTTCGGGCAATATTTTTATGTGAATCTGCCGCTCTGCCTCAGGACGTATTTGAGGCCGCAGCAAGAGGTATTGTTTCATGGTTGAGCGATTCAATGCTGTCTCCAGACGGGGCTTTCTATAGTGCCCTTAATGCGGATTACAACAACTTAGAGGGTGACTATTATCTCTGGGATAAATCATTATTATTGGTGCGTTTATCCGCAACTGAAAAAAGTTTGGCCGCACGGCTGTTTAAGTTAGATGGTTCGCCAAACTTCCGAGGGAAGTGGCATTTAATTAAATCAATGGCCGATAACGAGGCGTTTGAAGCTGAAGATCATACTTGGGTGGATGGGCGAGCGATATTGAACGGCGTGAAGTCAAAGTGGCTGAACATTCGCCAGCAAACCCTGCTGCCACTGGTTGATACGAAAATACTCTGCAGTAGCAATGCATTGATGATTTCTGCGCTGAGCGAAATGGCTCTAATGTTGAATGATTCCAATAGCGCTCGCTTAGCGCAATCGGCCAGCGATTTCTTAATGAAAAATCTTTGGAACAATAAGCGTTTAAATGCTGTCTGGCAGTCGGGAGACGCTCGGTTTATGGGCGGCCTGAATGATTATGTTTATTTAATGGATGCGCTCATGCTGCTTTTGCAAGTGCAGTGGCGAGACAGTGATTATCGTCTGTTATTAAACTTGGCGCAGGCCGTGTTAGAAAACTTCGAAGATGAAGACGAAGGCGGTTTTTTTTCTACTGCACACGATCACGAATCTCTGATTCACCGTGACAAACCCTTAGTTGATGGCGCACTTCCTTCCGGTAATGGTGTGGCGGCTAAGGTCTTGGTTCGTTTGGCGCACCTAGCCGCTGAACCCCATTATTTTGACAGTGCTTTAAAAACGGTTCAGTGGGCTGGCAGCAGTATTCAAAAGCACGCGCAGCTTTATCATAATTTACTGGTTGCACATGAAGAGTTGGTAAGGCCTTTGCCTTTAGTGCTGCTCAGTGGTGAACAAACCATGCGTTCTTGGCAGCGAGAAATTTATCAACTTTACGGTGATCGTGTTCAGTGCTTCTTATTGCCGAGTGATTCTGAGCTGCACCCGCCTGCGGCTATGGGCTTGGAAGCCAATCAAGGCTTGGTTTGCTTTGGTAATCACTGTTTGTCTCCACGGAATGATTTGGCCTCGCTGGTGTCACAATTACAGGAAGGCTTGCATAGCATGCGGTGATGGGGCTCTTAAAGTTTTTACCAAGAGTCAATAATTGTTCTTGAAATGATTTCGTCACAGTGATGTAATACTTTCCGAGTATGATGTTTTCGGTGGGTATCGCAGCCAGCGCGCTGATTGAACCCTTTCACTCACTCGTCCAAAAAAAGGAGGTTCCTCCGCGTCAGAAAAAATTTAGAATGAGATAGTCTTTGTTATATTTGACTGTAATCGACTTAGGGAAAACCCTCATGCCTAAAAGATCTCACGCCAAAAAGAAATCATCCCATGACCGTTATAAGGATGAAAATTCCTATCATGACGAGCGTAAACGTTCGTCGCGAAAGAACAAGGGCGGTGGCGCCAACGTCGTCGAACTAAACTCTCAATCTGCACACCTTAATCAAGCTTACTCTCCGCGCCGCACCAACGAAATTCTTCGAGCACAAAACTCCGCACAACAACATTATATCGACGCAATTAAGAAATATTGCCTAACCTTTGGTCTGGGCCCTGCGGGTACGGGTAAAAGTTATTGTGCTGCTGCACTCGCGGCCGAGGCATTAGAGTCTGGACGTATCGAACGAATTATTTTAACGCGGCCGGCGGTAGAGGCGGGTGAAACGCTCGGTTTTTTACCGGGAGACGTAAATGAAAAGTTCGGTGTTTATATAGACGCTTTTCGCGATATTTTAAATGAACGCTTGGGGGGAGGAACTGTAGACTATTGTCTTCGGCACGGTCGCATCGTGGCAGCACCGCTTGCATTTATGCGAGGTAAAACATTCGGTGAAAACACATTTGTGATTTTAGATGAGGCACAGAACACAACACCCAGCCAAATGAAAATGTTTTTAACGCGCATAGGCGAAGAGTGCAAAGTGGTGATTAATGGCGACCTTGTACAAAGCGATATACACGGACGTAATGGCTTGGCTGACGCGGTAGACAAACTTGCCGACTTGCCCAAGGTATACGTTCATCAATTTGAGCGTGAAGATATTGTTCGCAGTGGCTTGGTGCGCGATATCATCGATCGCTATGAGCCCGCTTAAGCGCTGTAATTTTTAGTCGTTTGTTAAACTGTCAAGGGTCCAAATGACCATCTGGTGATTTGGGCTTTGTGTTTTTCTGTGGGCGCGCCTTGAGCTCGCCATTGCTTAGCCTCATAATAAGCCCAGTAGGGGTTTACACTGATAGCTTTAAGCATAAACAGAGAGCACACACTATGTCCGGATTTGTTTTTACTACTACACGCCAACTCATTAGCGAGCCAGGGAGTGTCAGTCAGCTGGGTGAGCTATGCCTTCAGTTAGGCATGCAAACCCCGGTTATTATTACCGATCCTGGAATTGTGAAGGTGGGCTTACTCGAGCAAGCAGAGCGAGCACTGAAGTCCTCAAATTTGCCAGTACTGGCCTATGCCGATGTTCAAGCAGATCCGCCAGAGAGTGTGGTATTAGCGGCGGTTCAATATGCCATCGATCAAGGTGCCGACGGTATTATCGGTTACGGTGGTGGCAGCGCTATGGACACGGCAAAACTGGTGGCCTTACTCGCTTGTTCTGGGGAGCAACTCAGCGATATATACGGTGTTGATCAAGTGAGGGGTCAGCGTCTGCCCTTAATTCAAGTGCCCACCACCGCTGGTACCGGCTCAGAAGTGACGCCAATTGCGATTGTAACAACCGGCGCCTCAACAAAGATGGGTGTTGTATCTGGACGTTTGCAGCCTGATGTTGCCCTGCTTGACGCAGAGCTTACACTTGGCTTGCCGGCGGGTGTCACCGCTAGTACCGGCGTGGACGCCATGGTGCACGCTATTGAAGCTTACACTAGCCGGCATAAGAAAAACCCCTATTCAGATATGTTGGCGCATCAGGCCTTGCGCTTACTGAGCACGAACATTCGTCAAGCGGTGGCTGAGCCGGGTGATTTGTCGGCCCGCCAAAATATGCTGCTGGGCGCTATGATGGCTGGGCAGGCTTTTGCCAATGCGCCGGTGGCCGCTGTCCACGCCTTAGCTTATCCACTGGGGGGGCAGTTTCATATCTCCCACGGTTTGAGCAACTCCCTTGTGCTGCCGGAGGTCATGCGCTTTAACATTTCGCAGACCACTGAGCTTTACGCTGAATTGGCGCCCAGTATTATGGGTAACAATGTGCCGTTCGGCAGTGACACAGAGCTGGCATCGGCTCTCATTGAATATATCGCTGCGATGATTGCTGAGCTGGGGCTACCGACACGATTGCGTGATGTTGATATTCCAGAGAGCGCCCTGAATGGCTTGGCTGAAGACGCTATGGGTCAACAGCGCTTGCTGATAAACAACCCCAGAGATGTTGAATTTGAAGACGCTCTAGCGATATACAAGGCGGCTTATTAATGAGTGCCCAGGAGCAAGACGCAGGCTCATTAAGAAGTGAATATACTTACTTTGCACCGGTAACCACCAGGTGGGGCGATAACGATATCTACGGCCATGTAAATAATGTGGTTTATTACGCTTACTTTGATTCGGTGGCGAATTTGTTCTTGATTAAAGAGGGTGGTTTGGATATTCACACGGCTAAGGTCATTGGGCTGGTGGTAAACTCCAGTTGTAACTATTTAGCTCCAGTGGCATTTCCAGATGCTTTAGAAGGCGGCTTTAGAGTTAACCGTCTCGGTAAGAGCTCTGTTGAATATGGTATTGCCATTTTTAAAGTGGGCGAAGAGAAGGCGTGTGCGGCGGGTACTTTTACTCATGTGTTTGTAAATCGGGAAACTCGTCGCCCCACACCTATCGATGAAAAAATGCGTCGCGCTCTTGAGGCGCATTTACGAGTAGCAAACTAAAAACATTCTGGATGGGAATGATATGGGTTTAATGCTGAAGTTTTTTTCTTTCTTACTTGTGCTGGGTTTTGCTGGGCTTTTTGTGATGAAAAACCCTGATGGGCAGCCCTGGTTGTCAGTGGAAGATTTTGTCCCCGATATATCGTTCAGTAATATTCTGCCAAAAAATCTTTTTGCCTCTGAGGCTGATACAGAGGACAGTGCCGTGTCGGTTTATCGCTGGCGAAATGCGCAAGGGCAGTGGGAATTTTCTGATACTCCTCCTGAAGATCGAGATGCTGAGAAAATGACTTTAAGTACAAATGCTAATCGAGATCTTTATACCTCGGCAAAAGGGACACCGACAAAGGAAAAGTCGCAAGAGGGCCCTGCGGTGACGAATCGGCTTTCTCCAACTACCGTGTCCCCAGCTAAAATCGCGACTTTGGTGAGTGATGCTGAAGGTGTACAAAAATTATTGGACGACCGAAAGCAAACTATGGACGAGACGCTGTCTCGTTGAGTTTACTTTTTCGGTCGTCTAATTTTAGACTTAAGATTCCCGCAAAAAATCAGCGATACAAAATGCTAATTCTAAAACCTGATCGCCGTTAAGTCGCGGGTCACACTGGGTTTGATAGCGCTGTGCTAAGTCAGCATCAGAAATTGCATAAGCACCGCCAGTGCATTCCGTCACCGCCTGGCCTGTCATTTCTAAATGTATGCCGCCGGGGTGAGCACCTTCACTTCTTAAAACACCGAAAAACTGCTTTATCTCTGTCAGTATGCTGTCGAAGGAACGCGTTTTGTACCCACTCGAGGCCTTGACCGTATTGCCATGCATCGGGTCGCTTGACCAAACCACCTTGCGACCTTCAGCTTGTACCCGGCGTGATAACTTGGGCAGTTTTTCAGCGAGTACATTAGCGCCCATGCGAGTAATCAGCGTTAAGCGGCCCGCTTCATTTTCTGGATTTAAGGCGTCAATCAGACGAATGAGTTCGTCCTCATGAATGCCTGGCCCCACTTTGACCCCAATAGGGTTGTGAATGCCTTTGAAAAATTCCAGATGCGCGCCGTCTAACTCTCGGGTGCGCTCGCCAATCCAAAGCATGTGCCCTGAACAGTCATACCAGGTATCGGTAAAGCTATCTTTGCGAGTCAATGCCTGCTCGTAGTTCAGCAATAGAGCTTCATGAGAGGTGTAGAGCTGAGTTTGATGCAGTGAGGGTGTGTTGTTGGCATTAATGCCGCATACGGCCATGAATTCCAGAGCGTCTTCAATACGCTCGGCCATTTGGGTGTACTGCTCGCGCAATGGGTTGTTGTCAACAAAGCTACGGTTCCACTGATTCACTTCATGGAGGTCGGCGAGACCTCCTTGAGCGAAGGCGCGCACCAAGTTGAGCGTCGCTGTCGACTGATGATAAGCCTCCAGCATACGCTTGGGATTTGGCACACGCGCGGCTTCTGTAAATTCGCTGCCGTTAATTATATCGCCGCGAAAGCTGGGTAGCGCTACACCGTCAAAGGTTTCCATGTCAGCTGAGCGTGGTTTTGCAAATTGCCCGGCAAGCCGTCCTACTTTGACCACAGGCAAGCGACCGGCATAGGTCAGCACCACGGCCATTTGCAGCAAAACCTTGAAGGTGTCGCGAATATTGTTCGCCGAAAAATCTGAAAAACTTTCGGCGCAGTCTCCGCCTTGCAATAGAAAGGCTTTGCCGTTGGCAACGTCGCCCAGTTGCGAGCGTAATTCTCTGGCTTCAGCGGCAAAAACCAGCGGCGGTAAACCGGATAATTTCGTCTCAGTTTCATGCAGTGCATGGGCATCGGGGTAATTTGGCTGTTGCCCTGCAATTTTTTGGCGCCAGCTGTCAGGAGTCCATGTCATTTTACAGTACTGCCTCAATCGCACTGGCGAGATAGTCAACATTGTCCTGACTAATACCCGCAATGTTGATGCGGCTGGAGTTCACCATGTAAATACTGTAATCGTTTTTTAAAGTTTGCACCTGTTCTGTGCTTAAACCTAAGAAGGAGAACATGCCTCTCTCTTGCTCAATAAATGAAAAGTCTCTTTTAATGCTGGTTTTTTCGGCCAACTTTTTAGCCAGCAAAGTACGCAAGCCTTTAATGCGGCCGCGCATTTCATCTAGTTCCTTGTGCCACATTTCTGTGAGTTCTGGGTTGGTGAGAATGGTTTCAACAATTAGCGCGCCATTCGATGGAGGCATTGAATAGATGCCGCGAGTAACGCTGAGCAATTGGCTTTCGGCAATGTCGGCCCTTTCAGCGCTGTCGCTAACAATACTTAAGGTGCCGGCGCGCTCACGGTATAAGCCAAAGTTCTTTGAGCAGGAACTGGCAACTAACACTTCGGGAACGCTGTTCGCCATGAGGCGAGCGCCGTATGCATCGTCGTCAAGGCTGCTACCAAAACCCTGATAAGCCATATCGATAAAGGGTGTGAATTCATTTTTTACCGCCAGGTCTGCCACGGCCTGCCACTGCTCTTGGCTTAAGTCGGCGCCGCAAGGGTTGTGACAGCAGGCGTGTAGTAAAACCAAATCGCCTTTTTTGGCTTCGGCGAGAGTGCTCATCATGGCCTTAAAATCGACTTGATGCGCCTCGGCGTCGTAGTAGGGGTACTCTTTTACTTGCAGGCCCGCATCTTTCATCAATGGTGTGTGGTTTGCCCATGAAGGGTTGCTGAGCCAAACGGCGGCGCCGGGTGCCGCACGAGAAACCAATTCGGCCGCCACGCGAAGGGCGCCGGTGCCTCCAGGGGTTTGAATAGTGCGAATCCGTGTGCTGTCGCGGTCGGCACCAAAGATAAGTGTCTGAAGTGCTTCATTGGCGATGGCGGGGCCCGCCGGAGCCATGTAGGCCTTACTGGTTTCTTTGCTCAAATATTGTTGCTGAGCGCTTGTGACGGCTTTCAGGACGGGAGTGTGGCCACTTTCGTCTTTATAGACGCCAATACCTAAGTCCACCTTGAGAGGGTTGGTGTCTGCGCGATAGGCGACACTGAGCCCCAAAATTGGGTCTTGGGGCAGGGCTGGCAATTGTTCGAACATAATTAACTCCATTGCTCTTTAAGCCGCAGTGTAGGTCGCAGGCTCGTTGAGTGGATAAATGAATTTGGGGGAGTGTTTCGTGGGCGTTATTCTCTATCAGCTTGCTTCTAAATGAAAGCCTAGTCTTGCCTTTTGGCAATAATCCCTAGCGCAAAATAACTGTGTATAATCGCAGCATCAAAAACAACAGGTACTATGTTCGCATGACCACACAATCTGGTTCGCCCTATTGGAGCGGCTTTGTTGCCGGTTTAGATCCTTATGTTCCCGGTGAACAGCCAAAAGATCTAAACCTCATAAAGCTGAACACTAATGAAAACCCCTATCCACCCTCTCCAAAAGTACTAGAAGTACTGAGGAAAGATACGGTGGATTTGTTGCGCTTGTATCCAGACCCTACATCCAGTGCATTGAAGCAGGTTATCGCCGAGGTCAATCACTTGCAGAGCGAGCAGGTATTTGTGGGCAATGGTTCAGATGAAGTCTTGGCCTTGGCTTTCATGACTTTCTTCAAGCAAGGCAAGCCCCTACTGTACCCCGATATTACCTATGGGTTTTATCAAGCTTACTGCAAACTGTTTGATATCGAGGTTGATATAATTCCTTTGGCGGATGATTTCTCCATCGATTTCAGCGCTTATGATCGACCTAATGGAGGCATTATTTTCCCGAACCCGAATGCCCCAACAAGCTTGTTAAAACCGCTTTCTGAAATAGAAGCGCTTTTAAAGCGCAACACTGATTCCGTGGTGGTTGTTGATGAAGCGTACATAGACTTTGGGGGTCGTAGCGCTGCGAGCCTAGTCGATAGCTACCCGAACTTACTTGTTATTCAGACTATGTCCAAATCGCGTTCGCTGGCGGGTATCCGTGTGGGCTTTGCGCTGGGCCATGCCGAACTTATTGAGGGTATGGAGCGGGTAAAAAATTCCTTCAATTCTTACCCTGTTGACCGCATGGCTGAAGCTTCAGCCATTGCCGCTATGAACGACACTCCATATTTCGAAGAAACCGTGGCAAAAGTGATTGCGACAAGAGAGTGGGCCAGTGAGCAGCTAGAGGCCCTTGGCTATGATGTTTTACCTTCAAAAACCAACTTTCTGTTTGCGCGGCCAAGCCGTCAAACGGCCGAGTTTGTCTTTAAAACACTGCGTGAAAAGAACATTGTCATTCGTTATTTCCAGCGGCCCAGGATTGACGGTTATGTTCGTATTACTATCGGTACAGATGCTGAAATGCAGGCATTAGTTAACGCACTAAGGGAAATAGATGTCCTATAAACAGCTAGCGCTTTGGGGTGGCCCAGTTCTGGGTTTGTTGCTCGGTCTTCTTCTGTCAACAAAGGGTTGGGACAGCAATGCCTGCTTGGCGGCGGGGCTCACTCTTCTTTGTGCTGTTTGGTGGATATTTGAACCCATTCCAATTCCGGCAACATCACTTATACCTCTAGGTGTTTTTCCCCTAGTAGGTATTCTTGACGGTAAACAGGTTGCACAGGCCTACGGTAGCCCGCTCATAATACTGTTAATGGGCGGTGCTATGCTGTCTAAGGCGATGGAGAAAAGCGGCGCTCATCGTCGTCTTGCTTTAGGTATGGTTAACCTGTTTGGTGGCAGTTCCAGCCGTCACTTAGTTATGGGCTTCATGGCGGCGTCAGCTCTACTGAGTATGTGGATATCCAATACCGCAACGACCTTGATGTTACTGCCTGTTGCTTTGGCCATTTTGGAGCGTGCCAAAGACCCTAAGCTTGCGGTACCTCTATTGCTTGGCATCGCGTACGCCGCCAGTATCGGTGGTATGGGCACACCTATTGGCACGCCGCCCAATGTTATTTTCTTGCAGATATACAAAGAAAATACGGGTATGGAACCCACCTTCACTGAGTGGATGAGTTGGGCTGTTCCTGTTGTATTGATCCTAGTGCCAATTACTGCGCTTTGGCTAACACGTGGCCTCTCTGGTGGGGGTGTAGGCAGCCTGGAGACTTCTGGCCCTTGGCGATCGCCTGAGCGTCGAGTATTGACCGTATTCTTTTTCACCGCCTTGGGCTGGATGACGCTAAAGGAACCCTTCGGAGGTTGGACCGCCTTGCTAGACCTGCCGACGGCCAACTATGCCGCGGTGGCACTCACCGCTGTTGTGGTTTTATTTCTGATGCCGGATGGCGAGGGCAAGGGAGGGCGATTATTAGACTGGGAGGCGGCCAGCAGTATCCATTGGGGTGTATTGCTGCTGTTTGCGGGAGGTATCGCCATTGCCAAAGCCTTTGTTGCTACGGGTATCAGCGAGGCTCTGGGCTCGCAGCTCGCGGCGCTTACGGCCTTGCCGCTACTGTTAATGATTGTCATCGTCTGTTTGTCAGTCACATTCCTAACGGAAATTACCAGCAACACCGCTACTACAACCCTGTTGATGCCTATATTGGCGGCGGCGGCTTTGGGCGCAAATATAGAGTTAGCATTATTGATGGTGCCCGCCGCTCTGAGCGCGAGCTGCGCCTTCATGATGCCTGTCGCCACGGCGCCTAATGCCATTGTTTTTGGTACCGGCGAAATATCTGTAAAGAGGATGTCTCGCGAAGGTTTGGGATTGAATTTAATCGGTGCTGTGGTGATATCAGTGTCTTGTTATTACTTAGTGGCATAATAAATTGGATGTTATTTATACATTTTGATATGATTCCGCGCGCGCAGCCTTGCTAGGCTGTGCGTCAAACTCTCCAGGAAGCCCCGGATGGCAGATGAGTTTTTCCGGCAGCCATAGATATAAATGGTTCGATCGGGCTGCCAGGGTTCAATATTTGGCTAAATCACCCATATTCTAGAAGTAGACCCTTTATAGCGCCGCTCGTCAGCGAAAAGGGGTCATTAGTAATGAGTCTTTAAATAGCCATGCCAAACAAGCACAGCGCTGTAGAATTGATCAAAAAATTCCAGCAGCTTTTTACCGACCTGAATCATAAGCAGATTGCTGAAAGGCTACTTAAACTTGTGATTGCCAAGCCGCTTGTTTCTCGCGCTGCGCTGGTCATTAGGCGTGATGAGAAATTGTATGTGGAGGCTGTGGCGCTTCAGCACGCTGACCCACAGGTTGTGAGTGTAGCCGCCTCATTAGACAAATTGCGAAACCTGCCAAACGCCGCTATAGGCGAAATTTTTGACCAATGCGAAGAATGCATAGATAGCGAGTGCCCCTCTATCGGCTTTAGTCTGGTCGAAAGTACTATGCCTTCAGGACATCTGCCTACATCCAATAGCCTAGTGTTTTATCCCATTTTCGAAAAGCAAAAAGTAGTGGGATTATTTCTTCTTGAGTCAGAGAGCCATTTACCAGAGCTTCAACAGGCCATTGTAGCGCTTGAGCATGTCTGGACCTTCAGCAATCTTCTTGTGCACCAAATAATTGAAATGTGGCGCAATGAAGAGCAGGCAGAAAAGTACCGCATGGCAGAGCAGGCGCTGTGGGCCAGCGAGACTTATTTGAACGCTATTATGGCGCATTCACCGGCGCTTATTTCCGTGAAAGATATGAACGGTAATATTGTCATGGCCAGCGATCACTTTCGCCAGTTGGCTGGTTTAGATACCGGAGATGTAGTAGGTAAAAGTGTTTTTGATGTTTACCCAAAATCGGTCGCCGAGAAATTCTGGAACGTTGAATCTGCAGATTTTGACCCTGATAAACCCCATGAAACTGAAATGGAGGTGGCTCATGTCGATGGCGACATGCACACTTATTTGGTTTTGCGTTTTCCCTTGCGCGATAAGAATGCGAATGTCTTTGGCATTTGTACCATTTCTACCGATATCACCGAACGAAAACAGGCTGAAGATGCTTTGCATGAGCAGCAAGCAAGACTAAATTATTTAGCTTTTCATGATTCCCTGACCGGACTGCCCAATCGCTCGCTCTTTTACGACCGAATTTATCACAGCATAGCCCGCACGCGTCGCAGCAAAGGTAAGCTGGCATTAATGCTGCTCGATTTGGACCGGTTTAAAAATATCAATGATAGCCTCGGCCACGACGCCGGTGACTTATTGTTGAAGGTAATCAGTCAGCGTCTTGGGGATAACGTTCGTGATATGGACACTGTGGCGCGTTTGGGTGGCGATGAATTTGTGGTGGTGCTAGAGGGTATTCACGACAGCGAAGACATTTCATTTGTGGCCGATAAACTGTTGAAAAATTTGGCAAAACCCATTCACATCAGCGGCCACGAAATTAGTACAACCGTTAGCATAGGTATTAGTGTATTCCCTGAAGATGGCGACGAGACAGATACACTGTTGAAGCACGCCGATATTGCGATGTATAAGGCCAAAGAAGGCGGGAAAGATAATTACCAGTTTTATACGGAAGGCATGAATGCCACAGCGGTAAACTTTTTGCTGTTGGAAAACGACCTAAGACGAGCGATCGAACTTGAACAGCTAACATTGTATTACCAACCACAGATAGACTTACAAAGCGGTAGCTTGCTCGGCGTTGAGGCTTTGGTTCGCTGGCAGCATCCAGATCGTGGATTGATATCACCGCTTAATTTCATTTCGCTGGCGGAAGAAACAGGGCTCATTGTGCCCTTGGGCGAATGGGTGTTGAGAACCGCCTGTCGTCAGCAAATGGAGTGGATTAAATCGGGTAATTTTGTGGGCAAAGTGGCGGTGAACCTTTCGCCTCGTCAGTTCAGGCAGGCAAAATTTCCTCAGAAGGTAGCGTCTATTCTTGCTGAGTCGGGCTTGCCTGCGAAATACTTGGAGTTGGAAATTACCGAGAGTTGCGCCATGGAGCACGCCGGTGAAACAATTAATCAATTAAATGAACTTAACCAAATGGGTCTGTCCTTGGCGATTGACGATTTTGGAACAGGTTATTCTTCGCTTGCCTATTTAAAGCGTTTTCCTATACATAAGCTTAAAATTGACCGCAGCTTCATTAATGACGTGCACGTCGATCAGAACGATGCGGCTATCGCAAAGTCTATTATCGGTATGGCGCATAATATGATGCTGAGTGTTGTCGCGGAAGGCGTTGAAAATGAAGAGCAGGCTCAGTGGTTGCGCGAACAAGGCTGTGATCAAGGACAAGGGTTTATGTTTGCTAAACCCATGCCTGCAAAAAATCTAGATGCTTTTTTCCAGAATGGAAATTTTTCGTTCGGCAATAATGTGGTGAAACTGGAATTGCCTGCCTAGCGCTAAGACAGTGCGAGTTTTTGCACTAAAGGGCTCAAGCTAAACGTTCCCGATAGGTTTAAGACCAAATCCATCAGTTCATCCCAGGCGTTAGCGCGCCGCATACCTTTGATTGCTTTATCTATGCCGTTAGCTTTGCGTAGTAGCATTTGAAATTGAGCGGGCTTGAGCCGATCAATGGCCGCCTTGGCTAAAGGTTGACGCTTTTCCCATACGCCATTTTGTTTCGCGGCCCAGCCAAAGTTTTGACCCTGTTCTACCGCTTCTGCAATAGCTGCTAGGCCTCGAATTTCACGCGCCAACGCCCATAGCACCACAGTTGCGTCAGTGCCTTCAGATCTTAAACCGTGCAAGGTTTTGATCGCAGCATTGGCGTCGCCAAGTAAAGTTTTGTCCACTAGCCCAAAGACATCATAGCGGGCGCTGTTAGCCACCACGGAAGCCATTTTTTCTGCGTCGACACTGTTGCCGTCGAGCAGTAATTTAAGCTTTTCAATCTCTTGCGCAGCAGCCAGCAGGTTGCCTTCAACCCGAGAGGCCAATACATCAATGGCTTGGCTGTCAGCCGTAATACCTGCTTCAGTGAGTCTTTGGCCAATCCAGCGGGGTAGTTGTTGTGCGTTTATGGGCCAGATTTGTACCAGCACTCCCGCCGCATCAATGGCTTTAAACCATTTGGTTTTCTGTGTATTGCCGTCGAGCTTTGGCGTGACAATGAGTAGCAGGGTATCTTCTGGGGGGTTTTTTAGGTATTCCAGCAAGGCTTTGCTGCCGTCTTTGCCAGGCTTGCCGTTGGTAATGCGCAGCTCTAGAATTTTCCGCTCAGCAAACAGAGATAGGCTATTGGCTGCGACGTGTAATTCGCCCCAATCAAAACTGGCATCAGTGTGGTAGAGCTCGCGCTCGCTGTAGCCTTGTTGCCGAGCCGCGTTGCGAATACTGTCGCAGGCTTCTTGCGCCAGCAGGGCCTCGTCGCCAAAAACTAGGTAAACAGGCGCGAGTGACTGTTTTAATTTTGCCTCGAGTTGTTCTGGGCGCAGTTTTGCCATGGTAGTGTTTCGTTATTGGCGCGCAGAAATAAAGCGCAGTTGACGAATTATCTGACGAATTAGATCAGCCTGCATTTCACGTTTTAACAAGCGTTCCTCTTCACTTTTACTCAGTGCATCATTAGGGTCATGCTCAAATGTTCGAGTGACCGTAGCCAGAGCTTTAGGCAAAATATTTTCGCCCGTGGCGCTGCGTATGCTGTAGACCGCTTTCATAGTGAGCTCATATTCATTTGCCAGAGCATCGATACTAAGTGACGCCACACGTTTGTCTTCCGACTCTTTTAGCAGTCGTAGGGCGTAGTGGCCCTCTGCGCTATCGTTAAGGTTTATCTGATAGTTTTGCAGGGTTTTTACGAGCGCTAAAGCTAAGTCAGATTCACTGTCAGTGGCGCTGAAATGTAAGGTCTGCAAATTATCGGGTAGGCCTTCGCTGCCGCGCAGCTGCCAGCCGCACGCGCTAAGCAGGCTTAGCGTGAGTGCAGCAATGGTGAGGCGTATCATGGTGTGTCCTTTCGTAGGCAAGATTATTGGCAACTTAGTTAGCAACAATGTTGACGAGTTTATTGGGAATGACAATGACTTTACGCACGCTAAGGCCATCGAGAAAACGTCCTACGTTTTCGTCTGCAAGAGCCATGGCTTCCATCTCAGCTTTATCCATGTCTACTGGGGCTTCTAACTTCGCGCGCACCTTGCCATTTACCTGTACTACTACTTGAATTGAAGAGCGTGCCAGTGCACTTTCATCGAGTGTTGGCCAGCTAGCATCGATTACTGGGCCGTCGTGGCCAAATGCATTCCACAGAGTATGGCTCATGTGAGGTACTACGGGCGCCATTAGCAGTATGGCGGCTTCCAGAGCTTCACGCTCTACCGCTAAGCTCTCGGGTGTAGACCTGTCGGCGAGTTTGCGAATTTCATTGAGCAACTCCATCACGGCAGCAATGGCCGTATTAAAGGTTTGCCGGCGGCCATAGTCGTCGCTCACCTTAGCAATGGTTTGATGGGTTTTACGACGTAAATCAGTTTGATTCGTATCGAGTTTACTGACATCTAGCGAGCCCGGAGTGCCGGCATTGAGGTGGCCGTAGGCCGTATCCCAGAGGCGACGAAGGAAACGATAACCGCCTTCAACGCCTGAGTCTGCCCACTCCAAAGATTGCTCAGGGGGCGCTGCAAACATAGTAAACAAACGCACGGTATCAGCGCCGTATTGATCGATTAAGCCCTGTGGGTCAACGGTGTTGCCTTTTGACTTTGACATTTTAGTGCCGTCTTTCAGCACCATGCCTTGGCAGAGTAAGCGCTCAAAGGGTTCGTCACTGTCGAGTAGACCCTCATCGCGCATTAGCTTGTGATAGAAGCGTGCATACAGTAAATGCAAAATGGCGTGTTCGATACCACCAACGTATTGGTCTACCGGCAGCCAGTAATTGGCTGCGTCTCTGTCGAGCATGCCATCGGCAAATTGCGGGCAGGTGTAGCGAGCGTAATACCAAGACGATTCCATAAAGGTATCGAAGGTATCCGTTTCACGTTCGGCGCTTTCGCCCTGATAGTCAGTTTTGCGCCACTCTGGGTCTTTCTTGATGGGCGAGTGAATGCCATCCATTTCTACGTCTTCAGGCAGCAATACTGGCAGGCGATTTGCCGGTACGGGAATTTCGCCGCCGTCGGCCAAATACATCATAGGGATTGGCGAACCCCAATAGCGCTGTCGAGACACTCCCCAGTCACGCAGACGATATTTGGTGGTTTGCGAGCCTTTGTTCAAACTTTCAAGTTTGTTGGCAACTGCGTCAAAGGCGGCAGAAAATTCCAGGCCATCAAATTCCCCCGAATTTATGAGCGAACCCTTTTCGGTAAAGGCTTCGTTTTCTAAATTGCATTCGACTTCAGAGTTGGCGCCGGCGGCAATCACCTGATCAATTTTCAGACTGTATTTCTTAGCAAACTCCCAGTCTCTTTGGTCGTGACCTGGCACAGCCATCACCGCACCCGAGCCGTAATCCATCAGTACATAATTCGCCACCCATACTGGCACTAGCTTGCCTGAGAGGGGGTGAACGGCTTGAATGCCTGTATCCATGCCTCTCTTTTCCATGGTCGCCATATCAGCTTCCGCCACTGACTGCACTTTGCATTCGGCAATAAATTCAGCGAGCGCTGGGTTATTTTCTGCGACCGTCTTTGCAATGGGGTGCTCGGCGGCCAAGCTCAGGTAGGTAACACCCATGAGTGTATCGGGGCGCGTAGTGTAAATATCGAAGCTGGTCACGTCGCCAACAGGCGTTTCTAGGTCAAAGGTCATGTCAACGCCGCGGCTTTTGCCGATCCAGTTGCGCTGCATGGTTTTTACTTGTTCAGGCCAGTGCTCTAATTTGTCCAAATCATTGATAAGCTCTTCAGCATAATCGGTGATTTTAATGAACCACTGAGGAATTTCTTTGCGCTCTACCTTGGCGTCGCAGCGCCAGCAGCAGCCGTCAACCACTTGCTCGTTGGCGAGCACTGTTTGGTCTTCTGGGCACCAGTTGACCGAGGACACTTTTTTATACGCTAAGCCTTTTTCATATAAACGAGTAAAAAACCACTGTTCCCAGCGGTAGTATTCCGGCGAGCAGGTCGCCAATTCCCTCGACCAATCAAAGCCAAAACCCAGTTGCTTAAGCTGAGTGCGCATATAATCCGTATTGGAATAGGTCCATGCCGCCGGAGCTGTATTGTTTTTTATCGCGGCATTTTCTGCCGGCAGGCCAAAGGCGTCCCAGCCCATTGGGTGCAATACATTTTTGCCCCGCATGCGGTGATAGCGGGCAATTACATCCGTAAGAGTATAGTTGCGTACATGGCCCATATGCAGCTTGCCGCTGGGGTAGGGGAACATGGCCAGGCAATAGAACTTCTCTCGTGAGTGGTCTACATTGACCTCAAAACTGCGGTTCTGCTCCCAGTAGCGCTGAATGTCTGATTCTATGCTGGAGGGTTGATATTGCTCGTCAATTGTCACGTTCGGCCTATACTTAAATCAATGGGGGGATGAATTGGAGAAAGGCGCTAATTATAGGGGCTCGGGTGCTGGTTGCATAGGCGCCAAAGCCTGAATTAACAGCGAAGGAGACGGTTATGGTAACGGCGCGATCAAAAGAGGCCGCTTTCAGTGAAAAGACTAAGGAAACGCAGTCGCCTATCGACAACCTGCGTGAAGGTGCTCGTCATGAAATTGAAGGTATTGTAGAGCTTGAATTAGTGATGGAGGCGATGACGGAAGACAAGGCGGCTTTGTTGCGCTCTTATCTTCAGGAAGACGTTCATCAGCTAGGCACCTTTTTGGTAGACCTAAAAAATGAGATTGGCTTTCTGGAGCGGCTTGCGGGGCAGTGGATGTTGACGGCTGCAGATCCTACTAGGCTCGATTGGCTTGAATTGGAGCGGCGTTTGAAACAAACTCGGGATTGAGCCTTTTCTGGGCTGCCCCTGGTCTAATTGGGTTGCAGTATTGGGGCCTTTAGTGGATATTGTCGAGCTAAAGTGACATGACCCCCGGGCAGGAAAATACCTTTGGCAAAAGCAACTATTGATAATGTGGCCGCGCTGGCTGGCGTATCAATTAAAACCGTTTCTAGAGTCGTAAATAACGAACCCAATGTTCGCCAAGCAACGCAAGAAAAAGTGCGTGATGCTATCAAGCAGCTCAATTATCGCCCCAGTCCATCGGCGCGCAGCTTGGCGTCGAATCGCTCATTTCTCGTCGCAATGCTTTACGATAACCCCAGTGCGCACTACATCATAGACGTGCAGCATGGCATTCTGAAAGAGTGCCGTAAGCGCAATTACGACCTGTTGATCCACCCCTGTAAATACCAAGACGCTGAATTGTGCCATGAGATAGAAAACCTATTGAGTAAATCTAGGGTGGACGGCGTCATACTCACTCCGCCCTTGTCAGATATTCCCGAAGTTATGACGACGCTCGATAGTTTAAAAATGCCCTATGTGCGGATCTCTCCTGCAGAGCATCACGAGCTGTCTGCTTGCGTATATTGTGATGACAGTCGAGCGGCAAAAGACATGGCTGAATACCTCATTGGCTTGGGGCATCGCCGCATTGGTTTTATCGCGGGCCACCCTGACCACTCGTCTAGTGCCGCTCGAGAAGAAGGCTTTGGTCAGGCTCTAGCCGAGCATAAAATAAAACAGCCGAAGCGGCTCGTACGGCAAGGGTTTTACGACTGTGATTCTGGCCGTGAAGCCGCTTTACATATGCTTAAAACCAGCAAACCGCCCACCGCCATTTTTGCTTGTAACGACAATATGGCCGCCGGGGTTATACAGGCAGCACACAGTCTTAATATAGATATTCCTGCCCAGCTCAGTGTTGTGGGTTTTGATGATTCCCCAATCTGTACGCTGACTTGGCCAGAATTGAGCACCATTCGCCAGCCCATTGAAGAGCTTGCTGAAAAAGCCACGGCCCTGCTGCTCAATGAGCTATCTAACAAGCCGACTTCTCACGAAGAAAAATCGCTTCACTGCAGTTTGATTTTGCGTGATTCATCAGGGCCCGCACCCGAGTAAAGCGATATTGAAGTATTAGTATTTGTATAGAGTAGAATTACCGAGCATAGACGAATAAATTTCAATAGAGCTTAAAACTATGGAATACAAGAAAATAACCTCCCCGGCCGAAAAGAACATAGCCCTCGTCGCTCACGACAACCTAAAGACAACTCTCACTAAATGGTGTGCTCAGCATCGCGAAGCACTTAGTGCCCACCAACTTTTTGCCACCGGCACTTCCGGCACCTACGTAGAAAAAGAATCGGGTTTGAGTGTTACAAAACTCATTAGTGGCCCTCTGGGTGGCGACCAGCAAATTGGATCAAGGATCAGTGAGGGGCAAATAGATCTTCTAATATTTTTCTGGGACCCCTTTGAGCCGATGCCCCATGACCCAGACGTAAAAGCTTTATTAAGAATTGCCGCTGTTTGGAATATACCGGTTGCGTGCAATCGCAGTACAGCAGACATGCTGATAACTTCCAGCCTAATGGCTGCAAGTTATGTTCGGGAAGTACCGGATTACGAGCGCTATTTGGAAGCGAGAAAACGCTAGAGAAGCGAAAGGGTAAGAGTTGAGTCGAACTCGACCGTGCTGGGTGGCCTTATTAGTTTTCGACAGACTTCGAGCCCAGTGGCCCTCTCGGGCCAGGGCTGTTTACTCTTAGCTCATTACCCCTTAACGATGGATCCTCTCAATCCATAATAGGCAATGTAGACATAACAAAGAATTGGCATTAAGAAAGCCAGCTGAATACCAATAGAGTCGGCTAGCATGCCTTGGAATACAGGCAGTAGAGCACCGCCCACAATTCCTAGACAAAGAACCCCAGCACCCTGGCTGGTATGATTACCCAACTGGTTAATCGCCAAACTAAAAATGGTCGGAAACATGATCGAGTTAAAGAGTCCTACTGCTAAAATAGCCCACATTGCTATATGGCCTTCTGAGAATACAGCCAGCGCAATCAAAGCACATGCACCAAAAGCACAGAATGCCAAAGCATTGCCGGCCTTAACTTTCTGCATCGCCATCGCACCTATGAAACGACCCACCATGGCGCCGCCCCAGTAATAGGCAATGTATTTTGCAGCATCTGCCTCTTCCAAGCCTGCAATGTTCTCTTCACCTAAGAAATTTACCAAAAAACTGCCAATGGACACTTCAGCACCGACATAGACAAAAATGCCTAGAGCCCCCAGAACCAAGTGTGAATAAGACCAAGCCGAACGGCCGTCGTCGGCGCTCTCTACGTTCTCATCGGGCACGGTGTGGGAGGAAATTTCAGGCAGTTTCAATTGGCTGAAAATAGCGGCCAAAACGGCAAGCGCGGCGGCCAACATAAGGTAGGGGGTTTTTACGGCATCTGCGCCCATGGCATCAGCACCTGCATCGGCGCCAGCCAGAATCAGCATCGCGCCAAAAAAAGGCGCCACGGTAGTGCCCAGTGAGTTGAAAGCTTGAGTCATGGTTAAGCGGCTGGCAGCTGTATCGGGATTGCCGAGAGCCGTCACATAAGGGTTTGCCGAAACCTGTAAAACGGTAATGCCTGAAGCCAAGACAAACAGTGCGCCCAAAAAGACAGGATAAGATTGTGCTGACGCGGCTGGGTAGAATAAAACGCAGCCAATAGCCGCGGTCAAAAGCCCTAGAACAATACCTTTCTTATAGCCTAAACGTCTAACCAATGTGCCCGCGGGCAAAGAAACTAGGAAATAAGCACCAAAAAAGCAAAATTGGATGAGCATCGCTTCAGTGTAACTGAGCGAAAATACGCCTTTTAAATGTGGGATTAGAATATCGTTGAGGCAAGTGATGAAGCCCCACATGAAGAAAAGGGTTGTTAGAGCGCCCAGTGCAAAGGTGTTGTTTTCGCCTGCTTGCTCGTTATTGACTGTGGCGCTTGCCGCCCCACCGTTCATCATTCCCGCCATCGTATTATCTCTCTATTTTTTTGTTATCACTACTAGTGAGTGTCGCCCCACTACTCAGTCTAAGGTCTGTATTAAACTGGATGTAGACAGCGCTGTCAATTTTCACTGGTGATCGCCTCGCCTTCTGGTTTCCGTATTGACAGCGCTGTCAGTTAGCTCTAGTATCTCACCCTAAAACTGTGGGAAGCTAGCTCTTTGGGTTGCGGCCCTCAATAGTCGCTCAAGCGACACCAGTGGAGAGTGCTTTAATGACCAATAGCTTTGATATCGTAATTTTTGGTGGCTCTGGTGATTTATCCATCCGAAAGTTAATGCCTGCATTGTATCGTTGTGAGGCAGAAGGGAAATTTAGCGACGATACCCGCATTTTTGCCGCATCGAGAAGTACCAGCAGTTCACTGCGAGACAAAGTGTTGGCGGGCTTAGAGTCGCACCTTAAGCAGGGCGAGCTCTCCATATCCACCTGGGAAAAATTCAGTCGTCGCCTCAATCACCTCAGTGTAGATCTCGCGGGCGATGGCGAAGAGTGGGCTGTATTTGCTGAAGCCATTGCCGCCCCAGAAGAAAAAACCGTTATTTTTTATTTTGCCATCCCAGCCAACCTTTACGGTGCTACAAGCCTTAAGTTGTCAAACGCCGGTTTGATTAAGACCAACGCGCGAGTGGTACTCGAAAAACCCATTGGCTACGATTTAGAGTCGTCCAAAGTGATCAATGCGGCCGTTGCGGAATATTTCACTGAGGCGCAAATTTTCAGAATAGATCACTACCTCGGAAAGGAAACCGCACAAAACCTTTTGGCGCTGCGTTTTACTAATGTCCTGTTTGAGCATTTGTGGGACAACAAAACCATCGATAATGTGCAAATTACCATAGCCGAAAAAGTAGGCTTGGAAGGGCGTGCCACCTTCTACGATCAGGCGGGTGCACTTCGAGACATGGTGCAAAACCATCTTCTGCAATTGTTTTCTCTGGTGGCCATGGAGCCGCCCAACAAAATGACTGCTGAAAATATACGCGCTGAAAAATTGAAGGTGATGGAAGCTCTGCGCCCAATGAATGAAGAGGCCGTTCGTCACAATACGGTAGCGGGCCAATACACTAAAGGTGAAATGGACGGCGAAGAGCGAAGTGGTTATTTGGATGAGCTGGGCAACCCAGAGAGCGCCACAGAAACCTTCGTTGCGATTCGCGCTTTCGTGGATAATTGGCGCTGGGCCGGAGTGCCTTTTTATTTTCGTACGGGTAAACGTATGAAAGAACAGTTTGCTGAAATAGCGATCCAGTATAAGCCAGTGTCTCATTTGGTTTATGGCGAGGAGGCAGGTGGGCTGATGCCAAATAGTTTGGTAATTCGTTTGCAGCCTGAAGAAAGCATCAAGCTCACCTTGATGACCAAAGAATTAAACAGTACCGATATGCGATTAAAACCGGTTGATTTGGATCTGGATTTTTCCGATACCTTTGAGCGTCGTTACAGCGATGCCTATAAACGTTTGTTGCTAGATGTCGTGGAAAATAATCCCACGCTCTTTGCCCATCGAGGTGAAGTAGAGCAAGCGTGGGATTGGTTGACACCGGTACTTGAAGCTTGGGCTAAGCCGGAGCATAAGCCTTCATCTTATGCCTCGGGTTCTTGGGGCCCAGCAGAAGCAAAAGAATTACTCAGTGGGCAGGGACGCCGCTGGCACGGCGACTAAGTTCAAATTGAGCTTGGTTCAGATTTAAAATATGAATTATAGAAGTTAGACATTATGCATCCAATTATTGAACAGGTGACGGCGGATATTGTTGAACGCAGTCGTGAAACTCGCGGCCGATATTTGGCCCGCATCCGTGAAGCGTCCAGCAAGGGGCCACTTCGTGGAGGCCTACCCTGTGGTAATCTCGCACACGGTTTTGCCGCTTGCGGCAGTGATGACAAAAAGGCGCTGGCTGATACGCCGGCCGCCAACATTGCCATCGTATCTGCTTACAATGACATGCTCTCGGCGCACGAACCTTTCAATGTGATGCCCGCCCAGATCAAAGAAGTTATCCATCAGGCTGGTGGCGTGGCTCAATTTGCCGGCGGAGTCCCTGCAATGTGCGATGGTGTTACTCAGGGTGAGCCGGGTATGGAATTGTCATTGTTCAGTCGTGATTTGATTGCCATGTCTACCGCTGTTGCCCTATCGCACAACATGTTTGATGGTGCGTTGTTTTTAGGGGTTTGCGACAAAATTGTTCCAGGTTTACTCATCGGCGCTTTGTCTTTTGGTCATCTTCCTGCGGTGTTTGTGCCGGCTGGACCTATGACCTCAGGTTTACCCAATAATGAAAAGGCGCGTGTTCGTCAGCAGTTTGCCAAAGGAGAAATTGGTCGTGATGAATTGCTTGCGGCCGAGAGCGCGTCTTACCATAGCCCTGGGACCTGCACATTTTATGGTACGGCTAACAGCAACCAAATGCTGATGGAGATAATGGGTTTACATCTCCCAGGTTCGTCTTTTGTAAATCCGAATACACCACTGCGTGACGCTTTAACGGCCGCTGCGGCCAAGCGCGTTATGCAGATAACGGCGCAGGGGGAAGATTATCGCCCTATCGGAGAATTGGTGAATGAAAAAGCCATTGTAAATGGCGTGATCGGGCTTTTGGCCACCGGAGGTTCAACCAACCACACTCTTCATTTAGTGGCTATAGCTCGGGCGGCGGGTATTGTTTTAAACTGGAGCGATTTCGACAAATTGTCAAAAGCCATTCCTTCGTTAACGCGTATTTATCCGAACGGCAGTGCAGATGTAAATCACTTTCATGCAGCCGGTGGTATGACCTATTTAATGGCTACACTTTTAGACGCCGGTTTATTGCATGACGATGTCATGAGTGTTGCGCCGAAAACTGGACTTTCCGATTACCGTACTGAACCGTTTCTCGATGGCGATACACTTTATTGGCAAGAGGGGCCAGAAACTTCTCTCGATACAGAAGTGTTGCGGTCGGCTAGTGAGCCATTTAGTCCTGATGGTGGCCTTCGTTTGCTCGAGGGTAATTTAGGTCGAGGTGTAATAAAGGTCTCTGCAGTAAAAACAGAGCATCGTGTTGTTGAAGCGCCCGCTATTGTGTTCTCTAGCCAGTCGGCTGTGAAGGAGGCATTTCAGGCCGGCTTGCTAAATAAGGATTTTGTTGCCGTGGTGCGTTTCCAGGGACCAAAGGCGAATGGTATGCCTGAGTTACATAAGCTGACTCCCGCGCTCGGAGTGTTGCAAGATCAAGGATTTAAGGTGGCTTTGGTAACCGATGGCCGTATGTCTGGAGCGTCAGGCAAAGTGCCTGCGGCCATTCATGTTAGCCCCGAAAGTGCGGACGGCGGACCACTTTTACAGGTGCAAACGGGTGACCTAATTCGCCTAGATGCGAACTTAGGCACACTGGAAATATTAGTGGAGCAGGAAGAGCTCGCGAAAAGAATTCCTGCGGCGAGCCCCAGTGAGCAATCTCACTTCGGCATGGGGCGAGAGTTATTTAACATGTTTCGAACTTCCGCCACGGCTGCTGAGTTAGGCGCCAGTAGTGTCGCCAGTTTGGGGGATGCGTGACATGAGTCGATTCCCTCAGATTGTAGCTGATATCGGTGGTACCAACGCTCGTTTTGCATTGGTGACAGAAGAAAAAGCCGATAGTGGTGAGTTCGTGATTGTCGATCAGAAGAATTATGACTGCGCGACATTTGAGACATTTGAGTCACTATTGCAGACTTACTTTGATTCTCTTGATGGTATTCGACCGCGCCATGTTTGTGTGGCCCTAGCGGGCCCTGTGGATGGAGATCAATTCAAAATGACCAATTTGAACTGGCGGTTTTCTCGTTCCGGGGTGAAAGCTGACTTTGATTTGGAAAATTTTGAAGTAATTAATGATTTTGCCGCGCAGGCCTGTTCGGTCACACATTTACAGCCTGGGGACTTAATTCAGGTGAAGTCGGGAGAGGCTAGAACCCATGCCGCTAAAGCTATTATTGGCCCCGGAACGGGTTTAGGAGTTGCCTCACTCACATATAACGGTTCGATTTGGCAGCCTCAGGCTGGCGAAGGTGGACACGCAAATTTTGCACCGTGTAATTTGCAGGAGATGAGCCTACTACAGGCATTGATGCAGGATTTTGAACATGTGTCTCTTGAAACACTGCTCTGTGGGCGAGGTCTTGTCACTCTTTATCGCACATTGTGTAGTATGCAAAATAAGGTGCCTGAAAATTATGAGCCGGCTCAAGTCTCCGAGCTAGGGTCGAGTAATCAGGATGAGTTATGTCGGGAGAGTTTAGCTTTGTTTTGTCGAATTCTTGGTTCGGCGGCGGGTAATTTGGCACTTACCTGTGGAGCAAAAGGTGGCGTGTATTTGGCCGGTGGTATTTTACCTCGGATTAAAGATTTTTTACTCGACTCAGGATTTTCGCTCAGTTTTCAAAGTAAAGGCCTGATGTCTTCCTACATGGAAAGCATTCCTGTCTATCTAATGGTGAATGATTCGCCTGCCTTGATTGGAGCGGCGGCTTGGCTGGAAGATCATGCCTTTGGGCCTGCAGGCCATTAATACCATTGTTTTTTATTGGCCGCACTTTATTAATATATGATGGGCGGCCTTCCCCTACAATATCAATCTCCGGAAAACACTATGACGCTACGTCGCACTAAAATTGTATCGACTCTTGGGCCTGCCACTGATGGTGAAGGTGTCCTCGAAAAAATTCTCTTGGCGGGGGTTAATGTGGTCCGTTTGAATTTTTCACACGGTCAGCCCGATGATCACCGAGCACGCGCGGAAGAGGTGAGGGCTCTCTCGGCAAAGCACGGAATTTTTGTTGCGGTACTAGGTGACTTACAGGGCCCTAAAATTCGTATTTCCAGATTTAAAGACAATCAAAAAATACTCTTGAACGTTGGGGACAAATTTGTTTTAGATGCTGATTTCGACAGCAATGCGGGCGATCAAAATCAGGTGGGCATTGATTACAAAGCTTTGCCCAATGATAGCAAGGTAGGCGATATATTATTATTAGACGACGGTCGTGTGGTTTTTCATGTGGATGAAATTTCCGGCTCTCGAATTTATTGCACGGTAAAAGTGGGAGGGTTGTTGTCGAATAACAAAGGCATCAATCGTCAAGGTGGCGGTTTGTCCGCACCAGCCTTAACCGAAAAAGATTTCCGCGATATTAAATTGGCGGCAGATATAGGTGTCGATTATTTGGCAGTTTCCTTTCCGCGTAGTGCGAGTGATATGGTGCAGGCGCGAGAATTGCTGAAACAGGCGGGAGGCCAGGCAGGCTTAGTCGCCAAAATAGAACGCGCAGAAACGGTACAAGATACCGATCTTCTGGACAAGATCATTTTGGCTTCTGATGCGGTTATGGTGGCCCGTGGCGATCTGGGTGTTGAAATTGGTGATGCAGAATTGATTGGTGTACAGAAGCATATCATTGCCCGTGCTCGCTCGCTCAACCGCGGAGTGATCACCGCAACCCAAATGATGGAGTCGATGATTGTCAGTCCTCTGCCTACGAGAGCGGAAGTTTTTGATGTGGCAAACGCTGTCTTAGACGGTACCGATGCAGTGATGTTGTCAGCGGAAACGGCCGCGGGTGATTTTCCTTTAGAAACAGTTGAAGCCATGGTGCGGGTAATTATGGGCGCCGAAAGGCAAACACAAGTCCATCGCTCTACCCACCGTATCAACCAAGAATTCACACAAATAGATGAGTCTATCGCCTTAGCTGCCATGTATACGGCTAATCATTTAGAAGGGGTGAAGGCCATAATTTGCATGACCGAAAGTGGTGATACTCCTCTGCTTATGTCACGAATCAGCTCTGGCCTGCCTATTTTTGCGTACTCGCCAAAAGTTGAAACTCAGCGTCGGGTCGCTCTGTATCGGGGCGTAAATACCATTCCTTTCGACAGTGACAGCTTGAAAAGTAGTGAAGTGAATCAGTGTGCGGTAAATGAGTTACTGGGGCGCAAGATTGTTAAGAAAGGTGACCTAGTTATTGTTACCAAAGGTGACTATTTAAACGTACACGGTGGCACAAATACCATGAAGATAGTGCGCGTGGGTGCGGATATTCAATAATTATAGACAGCGCTGTCATTACGTGGCAGACTGGCTTCTCTTCACTGTCATTCCCTTTTGACGTGAGGAGGGCGCTCCAATGCTGTCGCTGACAGTTTGCCTATTGTGAGTGCTGGGTAGTATCGTATCTGTGTCTGTATATGACGCCCGCGACTTATTTGGTCGCGGGTTTTTTTTGTCTTTTTTTTGTCATGGTACTTCGCTAATGTGAGCCGGCGGTTGTGTTGCCGGTGAGCTGTGGTACCATGCGCCTCCTCCGGGAAGGAGGCTCAATAATAATCATAAAAAAAGATTGATAAATAGTTATGGATACAGATTTGTTGTTTGATCAACTCACGTTGACGAATCGGCTTGGCCAAGATATGAATCTTGGGGTTAAGCTAGTTTCTACTGCTGAACGGGGCTATTTGTTCCTTCACGCTCTAAAAAAAACCCCCTCCAGCGTAATTGCAAAAAATGCCGAGCATTTGGCCCACCAGTTAGTCAGTCGCTTCAATTTGAACCATGAGGCCTTGGATATACTTGAGCTTAGAGACGGCTCCGAGGAAACCGAGATACTGAGATGGCGCTTTGGCTGGGTAGGGTCTTCTGCGCGCTCGGCTAAGAGTCAGTTGGTGACTGGAAAGTCACAAAAAGAATTTTTAGCATCGATGTTGTTGTCGGGGTCTAAAAAGCCTGTTTTGGATTTTGCTGAATAGGTTTTTTAGGAAAAGCGCGTTCTTAAATGGGCGCAATACTTAGCTCGCTTTTTCTTGTATTTTATTTCGTTAATTGCGCGATTTTTTGTTTCGCCAGAAATTCAACCCAAATATGAAAAAACTGAACGCAATTACGGGTGCGCTACCCCATTTCAAGAAAGGGGTTAGGCCTGTCATTGGAATCACTTGGCCTGAGAGAGTTTGCATCTTGAACTGCTCACTTTTTTCTATCAGCTTACCCTTAGTGTCCACTATTCCACTTAGACCATTATTGGTGCTTCTGATTAGGTAGCGGCCTGTTTCGAGTGCGCGCATCTGCGCCATTTCCATGTGTTGTAATGGGCCTATGGAGTGGCCAAACCAGGCGTCGTTGCTGATGGTTAATAATACGTCAGATTGGCTCGCGCCGATTGAGACTAGTCCGGGATAAACGATCTCATAGCAAATTGACGGGGCAATTTTATAATCGCCAGCCAGTAGGCCTTGTTGGCGACCAGGGCCTTTGTGAATGACAGAAGTAGGTAGGTCAAAGAAAGCTATCAGGCCTCTTAGCCAGCGTTCTAGTGGTACGTATTCGCCGAAGGGCACCAACCTTTGTTTGTGGTACAGGCCCATGGCTTTGCCCAGCCCGAGAATACTGTTGAAATATTTTTTCTGTTGGTGGTCGTCGTAGAGTATGCCGGTAATTAAGGCGCTACCTTCTTGCTGGGCACGGGCGTCCATTTCAAGAAGAAAGGGGCCAGCTTCGTGATAGAGGATGGGCACGGCGGCTTCGGGCCAAATCACCCAGTCGTTGACCCATAGGTTTTCACTTAGGCTGCGCAGTCGGTCGAGAGTAGGCTCTCGAAAATGGTCGGCCCATTTAAGATTTTGAGGAATGTTGGGTTGCACCATGCCGACAGTGATAGCTTCGCCATTGACCTGAGTCCATGCTTTATTACGCAGTACATCGCCGCCGGACCAAAGGGCGACCACTAGCAGGCCGGCGAGTAGATGTGTGGTGAGTGTCTGTTTTTCAGTCTTCAGTTTTATCAGTCGGGCAAGCCAAGCGGCACTGAAGGCGAGTATTAGCCCCAAGCCAAAAATTCCAGTGACAGGTGCCCAGCCGGCGAGCGGCGTGTCGAGGTGGCCGTAGCCAATGTAGAGCCAGGGAAACCCTGTCAGAACCCACGAGCGCAGCCATTCATTGAGCACCCAAAGTACGGCAAAGTTCAGAGGCATGGTCCAGTGATTGGCCTGTCGTCGATTCAGTGAATGAGAGAAGTACCAAGGCAAGCTAAAGAGCAAGGCTAGAAAGATGACAAAAAGCGCTGTCATCAATAAGGCGAGGGCTAAGGGCGTGCTGCCAAAGCTGTAGATGCTCACAAACACCCAAGAGGCGCCGCTGCCGTAGTAGCCTAAGCCAAACAAAAAACTGTTTTTTAAGGCCTGGTGGCCGCTTGAGCCGATGAGGCTGTGGGCAAATATAGCCAAGCTGATGACGGCTATGGGCCAATAGTTAAAGGGCGCAAGTGAAAGGGGTATGGCGGCGCCGGCAACTAAGCTGAGCAGCTGGCCGCGCCAATTGAGAATACTTGTGTTCATGGATTACCGTAGCGCGGCCTTAAGCGATGGCGCTTTTGGCTGGCAAAGTCATTCTTAATAAATGAATCTGTCGGCTGTCGGCGTAAAGTACTCTAAAATCATAGTCCGCAATTACTGTGGTTTCATTGCGTTGAGGCAAGTGGCCAAATGCGTGCATTAATATACCACCAATGGTGTCAAATTCGTCTTCACTCAGTTTCGCTTTGAAGTGTTCGTTAAAGTCTTCAATGGGGGTAAGAGCTTTGATTATATAATCCTGATTACTCACCTTACGGATGAAGGCGTCGCTGTTGTCGTCATCGGTTTCATCTTCAATTTCACCCACAATTTCTTCAAGAATGTCTTCGATGGTTACAAGGCCGGAAATACCGCCATATTCGTCAATGACCAGAGCCATGTGATAGCGGTTTTCGCGAAATTCGCGCAGCAATATATTCAGGCGCTTGCTCTCGGGAATAATTGTTGCGGGGCGAATAATGTCTTCGAGTTTGAATTCATCCTTGCCGCCGAGAATTAAGGGCAGTAAATCTTTTGCGAGCAATATGCCTTTCACATCGTCAATTGAGTCGTCAATGACGGGGAAGCGTGAGTGGCCTGAGGTGATGATTTTTGTGAGAAATTGTTCTGGGCTTTCGTCGACTTTTACCACTACCATGTGCGAACGTGGAATCATAATCTCACGAACTTGTTGGTCGGCGACTTCCAGTGCGCCTTCGATAATGCTGTAGGCTTCTTGATCTAATACTTTGTTGGCAGCAGCATCTTTAATGATGTTTAGGAGTTCATCCCGCGATTTTGGTTCGGCAGAAAAGGCGCTTATCAATTTGTCTAACCAGGATTTTTCCTGTTGACGTTCGCTAGTGTTGCTACTCGACGGGTCTTCGCTCATGGCGATGAGAAACTCCTGGTGGTCTTTAAATTAGGGTTTGGAGGTTCACTGGTTTCATATGGGGCCGGGAATTTTAGTCCCAGCATAATATGTGTTTCCAGCGCTTCCATTTTGGTGGCGTCTTCGTCTTCTATGTGGTCGTAACCTAAAAGATGCAAGATGCCGTGAATGATCATGTGTGCCCAGTGTGATTCCAGGCTTTTATTTTGTTCGTTTGCTTCACTGGCCACTACCGGTGCACAGACCAGCAAGTCGCCTAATAGTGGCAATTCAAGTTCGGGAGGCAAGTCTGAAGGAAAGGACAGCACATTGGTGGGCTTATCTTTCCCCCGGTAGCGATGATTGAGCTCTCGGCTTTCTTCGTCATCAACGATACGGATGCTGAGTTCAGCATCTTCGCGCAGATTGACGAGCGCGGCCGCCACCCATTTTTCTATTTTGGAGGGGTCGGGGAGCGGGCTGCCATCGCTGGCAACTTGAATATCAATCGTGTGAGGCATAATCAGTCGCGCGGATGCTTCTGTTCAAACTCATCGTAAGCTTCAACGATGAGTTGTACTAGAGGATGGCGAACCACGTCGCGGGCACCGAAATGGGTAAAGCTAATGTCGGTGACGTGACCGAGAACTTCGAGGCAATGCTTCAGGCCTGAGGCCTGCCCACGAGGTAAGTCTATTTGGCTGGGGTCGCCGGTAATAACGGCCGTTGTGCCAAAACCAATCCGCGTTAGGAACATTTTCATTTGTTCTCTTGTGGTATTTTGGCTTTCATCGAGAATGACAAAGGAATTGTTTAAGGTGCGGCCGCGCATATAAGCAAGAGGGGCTACCTCAATAATGTTTCTCTCGATGAGTTTGCCCACGGTATCTATGCCCAGCATTTCAAATAAGGCGTCATAGAGTGGGCGTAAATAAGGGTCTACTTTCTGCGACAGATCGCCGGGTAGAAAACCCAGTTTTTCACCGGCTTCAACTGCAGGGCGAACGAGGAGAATACGCTCGACCTCATTTTTCAGCAGGGACTCAACGGCGCAAGCTACAGCCAGATAAGTTTTACCGGTGCCAGCGGGGCCCACGCCAAAATTAATGTCGTGCCGTTGTACGGCGCGAACATAGTGTTGTTGATTTGCTCCGCGGGGTTTTACCGTGCACTTTTTTGTTCGAATAAGAGTGATTTCATTGTGGCCCGAAGCAACTTTACTCGAGGCCTCCACGGAACCTTCTCTGTCGGCCTGCTGAAGAACTAGGTGTACTTCATCGGCGCTGAGTTCTTTGCCGTCGTCGGTCTCAGCGTAAAGAGCCCGTAGAATCTGCGAACCTATTTTGGTTTGCTGAGCTTCACCTATGAGTGCGAAGTCATTACCTCGATTGCGTACTTCAATGTTCAGGCGGCTCTCAATTTGCTGCAGGTGAGAATCCAAATGGCCGCAGAGTTTGGCGAGTCTGCGTACATCGTTAGGTTCCAGGGTCACTTTTTGGGTCACGCTTGCAGGTGTCGTAACACTGTCAGGCGTGATGTCTTTCGTGGAGCTGTCCAAGTCTTTTACAACCATCCTTATTCGCTAGTATTGCCGTAGCCTAACCCATTCATTCTAGGGGTTAAAGACCGTTTACGGGCTAATTCGTTCTTAAACAAGTTCTGTTTATACTGTGTTTAACTGAGTTTGGCCTAAGTATCGAGTTCAGAGCTAAGTAATGTGCCCCTCAGCGAGTTAGGAAGTGCTTGCTCAATCTTCACCATGGCAAACTTTCCAATGAGTTCAGCTTGATTAGCTCGAAAGTTAACGACACGATTGTTTTCGGTGCGCGAAGCCAATTCCCCAGGATCTTTTTTGGAATATCCGGTGACCAGTACGCGCTCGGTGTTGCCGACCATGCGTCGAGCAATTTCCTGAGCCTGCTGGTTGATTCGCTGCTGCAGTAGCTTCAGGCGCTCCTTATGTACACTTTCCGGGGTGTCATCGCGAATATCGGCCGCGGGCGTTCCCGGTCGGGCACTGTAGATGAAGCTGAAAGAAAGGTCGAAGCCTATATCCTGAATGAGGTTCATGGTGGCTTCAAAGTCGGCCTCGGTTTCGCCGGGGAAGCCGACGATAAAGTCGGAGGAAAAACAGATGTCTGGGCGGACTTTGCGCAGACGGCGCATTTTTGACTTGTATTCCAGCACCGTGTGGCCGCGTTTCATTGCCATGAGTATGCGGTCTGAACCGCTTTGCACGGGTAAATGTACATGACTAACAAGCTCTGGCACTTCGGCATATACGTCAATCAACGCATCAGAGAATTCCACAGGATGGGAAGTGGTGAAGCGTATGCGGTCAATACCATCAACCTTCGCTACATAAGTGATCAGCTCGGCTAAATCTGCTACGCCTCCATCGTCGGTGTCTCCACGGTATGAATTGACGTTTTGGCCTAGTAGGTTGATTTCACGCACGCCCTGTTTAGCGAGATGCACAACTTCAGCCATTACGTCAGGCATGGGTCGTGAGACTTCTTCTCCGCGGGTGTATGGCACCACGCAGAAGGTACAGTATTTTGAGCAGCCTTCCATAATTGATACAAAGGCCGAGGCGCCGTCAGCTTCGGGCTGTGGCAGCTTATCGAATTTTTCAATTTCTGGGAACGAGATGTCTACTACCACGGCGCCATTTTCACGGGGGGTTTCAATCATTTCAGGTAGGCGGTGCAAGGTCTGTGGCCCAAAAACAATGTCAACAAAGGGCGCGCGCTTGGCAATAGCGCTACCTTCCTGGCTGGCTACACAGCCGCCCACGCCAATAATAAGATCGGGTTTAGTCTCTTTAAGGTGCTTCCAGCGCCCTAGTTGGTGAAAGAGTTTCTCTTGGGCTTTTTCGCGTATTGAACAGGTGTTTACCAGTAGAACGTCCGCTTCATTGGGGTCGTCTGTGGTCTCCATTTGGTGGCTTTCGCCCAGCATGTCGCGCATACGAGACGAATCATACTCATTCATCTGGCAGCCATGGGTTTGAATGTAGAGCTTTTTAACGGCCTTTTCGGTCGCTGACATAGTGATTACCTGTTCAAAAACTGGTCAATTTTATTGAGACCGCGCATTATAGCGATAGAAGGTGTTAAAGCCTATAGTTAGGGCCTTGGATTTTGGGAATAAGACCCAATATTTGGGCTATCGGGCCGCAGGGCCTTTAACCTTGATTATTCTGTGCGAGTTTTGGTAACAAATATGGCAAGTAACCCCATTTATAAAGTGATTTTCTATAACCAAAACCAAGTGTATGAGGTGTTTGCTCAGGCAATCTATCAGAGTGAAATGTATGGCTTCATTGAAGTAGAGGAGCTAATTTTTGGCGAGCGCTCGGGGTTACTGGTCGACCCTGCGGAAGAAAAGCTGAAAGGCGAGTTCGCAGGGGTCAAGCGCTCTTATGTGCCCATGCAAAGTGTCATTCGTATTGATGAGGTGGAAAAAGAGGGCACGGCAAAGGCAACGGACCTTAAGTCTGGTGACAAGGTCGCGCAGTTTCCATCATTTATGCCCGGGCCAAGCAGCGACTAAGCGAGCTTGACCGAGCACATTTCTTAGAGCCTACGAACTTTTACCTTCTTATTTTTTATTTTTCCATTCTGTAGCGAGTTCATGGCTTTGTTGGCCACGGCTCGCTCAACTGCGACATAGGTGGAAAAGTCGAAAACGTTAATCTTACCGACCTGCGCACCAGGAATACCGGCGTCTTTCGTGAGCGCTCCCAGTACATCGCCTGGGCGAATTTTTTCCTTGCGTCCGCCGGCGATACACAGTGTCACCATGGCGGGTGGTTCAGGAGTGTTGAGCTTTGAAGGCAGGCTGTCGGTGGATTTCAAATTAATGTTTAAGCCACTGCCGTCGGTAATGGCGTTGAGCTTGCGACCATCGCTGAGTGTGGAAAGGCTCAGAGCCAGGCCTTGCTTGCCCGCGCGACCTGTACGACCAATGCGGTGAGTGTAGGTGTCATTGTCGCGGCTCAGGTCATAATTTATAACGGCGCTGAGGTCATCTATGTCTAGGCCTCGAGCGGCGACATCTGTTGCGATCAGTAACTTGCTGCTGCCGTTAGAGAATTGCACTAGCACTTGATCGCGGTCTCTTTGTTCCATGTCACCTTGCAAAGCCAAGGCGCTGTAACCAGCCTGCCGCAGATGGTGTCGAAGGTCTGTGCACTGCTGCTTTGTGTTGCAAAATACTACCGCAGAATCAGGGGCGTAGTGGCTCAGCAGGCGGGTGAGGGCATCGGGTTTTTCGGACTGGCTGCGCACTTCATAGAAGTGCTGTTCTATTTGCTGGCTTTCGTGCTGAACCTCTACGCTAACCACTTTTGGGTTTTTCTGAAAGCGGGCGCTAAGCTTTTTAATATCATCGGGGTAAGTGGCTGAAAATAATAAGGTTTGTCGCTTCTCGGGCGTTTTGCCGATGATGGTGGCAATGTCGTCTGCAAACCCCATTTCTAGCATGCGGTCTGCTTCATCGAGCACAAGAGTTTGCACGTGATTGAGGTGTAAGGTCTCTTTGCGCAGGTGGTCTTTGAGGCGGCCGGGGGTGCCTACAACAATGTGCGCGCCGTGTTCCAAAGAGCCAATCTGCGGGCCTATTGATTGGCCTCCACAGAGCACAACCACCTTAATGTTTTGCTGATAGCGCGCTAAGCGGCGAATTTCATTGGCCACTTGGGTACAAAGCTCACGGGTAGGGCACATGAGCAAGGCTTGCACGTTAAACGAGCTTGGGACTATTTTCAGCAGTAAACCAATGCCAAAAGCGGCCGTTTTTCCGCTGCCCGTTTTGGCTTGCGCAATTAAGTCGTGCCCGGCAATCGTTTCGGGCAAGCTCTGGGCTTGAATGGCGGTCATGGTTTTGTAGCCAAGTTGATTCAGGTTATCAACTTGAGCTTCAGGCAGGTTTAGACTGGAAAAAAGGGCTTCGTTTGGCAAGAGATTCTCAATGTTAGCGGTAAGCAGATTGGCTTGGTCATAAAATAGGCCGCGAGTATAGCAGTTGCCAGGCTGAGAGGGCAGCTTTACTCGGGTCTGCAGCTTCAACAGAGTGCATTGACCCTTAAGGCTGGCGCTGTACGGTGTCGATTCCTCGCTATTGAGCTGTTCGGCGCTAGGAGATGTTTTTCTTTAGGTAATCAGTGATTTCAGCTTTTATTTTAGGCATAAGAAATTTGCTCATAAAACCAAAGCTAACTTGGATGTTCAAGGCGCTGTCGTCGTAACTCAGTGAGCCGGTGATTGCAGGGGCTTTCACTTCTAAGGTTTGTTCTGTCTGCCATTTCACGCTGGCGCCGTAGCGTTCACTGAGCGAGTTGGCAAGTGTTTGAATATTCTCTTTAAGGGTGTCTAGAGGCATAGTGTGGGGGTGTTTGATATCAATTTTGCTCAAGTGGCGTATTCCCTGTATGAAGTGAAGGTTTGACCCTAGCCGCCAAGCTGTCTTGCAGCGTGTTGTAGGTACTGGTGGCTAGCATATACTATTTGGCGATTGGCCAAAATGTGTGTTGCCAACTGATCTGATGTCTCTATTCGTAAGGAAGCTTTATGCCAGCGCTAGAAAACAAAATCCCACCACCATTGGTGATGATCTTATTTGGATTAATGATGTGGATTGCCGCATTGATTACACCTAGTTTCGATGTGAGTCAGCTCACCCGAATAGGGCTCTCGGTCAGTATTTTATTTTTAGGCGTATTTTTTTGTCTCTCGGGCGTAGTGTCTTTCAAGATCGCAAAAACCACGGTTAATCCATTGAACCCCGAGCTGGCCTCGGCCTTGGTCAGCTCAGGAATCTATAGGGTTTCTCGAAACCCTATGTACCTTGGTTTCGCGTGCTTGTTGGTGGCGTGGGCAGTGTATCTAGCGTCGCCCGTCGCGCTGTTGGGTGTATTTGCTTTTGTGGTTTTTATAAATCGCTATCAAATTGCGCCGGAAGAGCGAGCGCTTACTCATCTTTTTGGCGCCGAGTTCACAGAATATACGGCGAGTGTTAGGCCTTGGTTGTGAGGTGTTCGAGCGTTTGATAAAAAGGGGGCTGTGCTTTGCCCCCGTTTCATCAATTCAAATATCTAGACTTTAAAAGCGTTTGCCTGTGATTGCAGCGTGGCCGCCAAATCGGTGAGCGCGCTTGAGGCTTCTTGTGTTTGTGAGCTGGCATCGGCCACAGTGTCACCCATAACCTTAAATTGCTGTACTTGAGTGCGAAGTCCTGCCATTTGTTTCTGAGCTTTGTCTGACACCCCAGCGGTTTCGTCGCACTCTACGCTTAAGCTCTGAATGGTTGTTTGAATGGCTGAAAGACTTTCAATCGTGTGCTCAGCAAGGTCTACACATTGTTTAGCTTGCTCCTGGTTGGTGGCCATTGTGTTTACCGAGGCCGAAATTGAATTCACAATGGTTTCCAGCATGGTATTAATTTCTACCGTTGACTGGTGAGTTCGGTTGGCCAGAGTTCTCACCTCGTCGGCCACAACAGCAAAGCCGCGGCCAGATTCACCTGCTCGAGCGGCTTCAATGGCGGCGTTTAGTGCGAGTAAATTGGTTTGATCGGCAATTTCGGCAATGGTGCTAACCACGCTGGACACCTGATCGCCGGTTGTTCGCAGCGCAATCAGCATTTCAGCCGTAGTTTCAATTTCCCCTGCCAGTGTTTGTATGCCCTTGGTGGCGCGCTCAACATCGGCTACCCCAGACTCTACTTCGCCTGCGCCACGCTGTGCGGTTTGCGATGCTTCGTCTGAGCGCTTCGCGCCGCTTTCGATTTGGGCTTCCAAATCAGTGATTACTAATACTAGTTGTGCTATTTCTCGGTTGATGGCCGCTGCGGCTTGGTCTGAGCTCGAAGCTGTGCTGCCTAGGCTTGCCACGGCGCTACTAATTCCCGTAGTCGCTTCAAGCACTTCATTGATGCTGCCGCGAAAGGTGTTCAGCAAATTATTGAAGCTGCCGGTGGCTCGGCCAATTTCATCTATATTGCGTTGCGGTAGTTGAGTACTTAAATCGAGGTTTGCCGCCACATTTTCTACATGGCGAGACAGGGTGCCAATGGGCGCAACAATGAGGCGCCTTGTATAGCCTACCGCTGCGATTGTCACCGCCATAATTATGCCCACCAGCGTCAGCAAGGTAGTGGTAGCAGAGGACATGTCGTCGATAATCATCTCTGAACTGGCGGCCGCATTACTGGCAACTGTAGACTTTAAATTGCTAAGTTGATTGGTAATGTCGGCGGAGTTGCTGGAAAGTTTGTTTAGCAAGGTTCTCGCTTGATCCCAGTCAATGCTTTCGGCGCCCATAGTTTGCTGCAGTTGATTCAATGTGCTGTTGAGTGAATCGAAGCCCTCGCGAATGGATGACAGGCCTTGGCTGTGTTGTTGGTTATTTAGATCAGTCAGTGGCGAGAGCGTGGCATCATCGAGCGTTTTTCGGCGTTTTTTAAATTCCTCACTGGTGCTGGTGGTGCCGTATAGAGAATAAGCCGCGAGCTCCAATTGGTTTACCACCGTACTAAGTTGTTCAATGCTCTCGAGTTCCGGCAGGGTGGAGCCCACGAAGGTGTTTACGCGCATTTCTACATCCGATGTGGTGCTCACCAGAGTTAGGGCCGCCAGCAAAGTAATGAGCAGTATTGAGCCGTAACCTAATAGTATCTTGGTGCTGATTGACGCCAGCCATTGCCCCATGGGTAGTCTCCAGATTGAGTATTTATAAGGGTTATTCTTAGTTCGCTTTGTAGTTATCGACCATCAGGCTTGATTATTGATGGTGTTTTACTCAGTTGATTGTTGATGAGTGAGAGTAGTATAGGCACCAGTGGGGCTGAAAGTTCAAAATTGACTCGGTGCAAGGCCTTAACTTAGGTCGCTAACAGGCTGATCTTGATTTTTGGTAGGTTGATTTAGAACTTACGGCTTAATGTCAGTTGTGCCTGACGCGTCTCCCCTACAGGAATGAGCCAGCTATCGGCCTTGGCCGCGCCTCTTTCGACGCAGACAAAACTCGCGTAATGCTCTTTACCTAAATCGACCATAGAAGCCGCTTTCTCGGGGCCCGGATTCCAGACAATGGCGCTGGGACAATTTTGCCCATAGATTTCAATAGAGCCTGCCACACCATCGCAAACAATGCTCTGGTGTTCGGGTATTTGAGTGAGGATCTGATCAACTTCACCCCGGAAAGTGTAATCCTGCTCCTCATTCAGACCGCGAATACGCGTTTGGGCTAAGTCGTGGGTGGCAAAATAAGTGTGGAGGGCCCAGCTAAAAGGCATCGAGTGGGTATTAGCGCCTCCTTCTAAATGTTCAACGCTCATGCTTAAACTCAATGAATCACTGAAAGTCATTTCGAGAGTGAGTTTGAGTGGCCAGGGATGTAGGCGCAACTGCTCAGCCGTTGAATCCAACTGAAAGCGTAGCACTACGTCCGAGTCACTCTGTTGAACTTCTAACAATTCCCATGGCAAATTCCGTGCGAAGCCGTGCTGAGGTTTATCCGTATCTTTGGAGTGAGGCCCGAACCATGGCGCGCACACTGGAATTCCGCCACGAACAGCTTTGCCCTCTGCGAAACTTGCTTTAGGACTCAGCCATAGTAGATCGGCTTGGCCGTGAGGCTGAAAAGAAAGTATATGTGCGCCCTGCAGAGCAATAGAAGCAGAGCAGCGGGGGTGCTCTAACACAATCACCTCGAGCCCTGGCTGCTCCCCACCAAAGACTTCGAAAGAGCGCCTAAGCGTTAGGCATGAGGCGGTGCTGATGACGTCAATGGTGGCCTGATTCATGGTATTACTCGGTTCCAGAAAAAGAGCTGCCTATTATGGTTTGTTGGCATCTGAGGTCAAGATATCGTTATATTTTTTCATTGCTAGACATCGTTGTCTTATCGTAAATTTGTTAATTTAATAACTCGTATTCATCACAGAATTGTGGTTTGTGTGATTATATATAAGTAAATATTACTATAAAAATTAATGGCTTAGCCTTGGTCTATACTTAATAATTCTCTAGGTTGGCACACACAATTAGGTTTCTGAGAGCTTTGGTGAATGAAGCCTTTTATGACGCCGAGAAAAGGCTCTTTGAATTTCTTGTTGACAACGTTGTCCTGATTGAATTAGTGTTGCTGACAACGTTGTCTCATTGGGCGGGAAAATTTCCCTGCAGAGTGTTACTGAACAGCGACAGATTTTAAACAGAGCGACATACTAAAAAAGCAAGGGGAAATACATGTCTGATAAGTTGAAAGATGCTATCCGCGTCATAAACAAAGCCGTAATCGTTTGCGGTTCTCTAGGTGCACTGACACTGGGTGCCGGCCAAACCGCGTTCGCCCAAGACGGTATGGAGCAGTTAGAAGAAGTTGAAGTGGTTGGCATTCGTGCAAGCCTAAGGCAAGCGCTAGACATTAAGCGTATGTCCGGTTCAATCGTCGATGCGATTTCTTCCGAAGACATGGGTAAGTTCCCAGACAAAAACGTTGCAGAATCGTTACAGCGTGTACCGGGCGTGACTATTCAACGCCAGTTCGGAGAGGGTGCAGCGGTATCGATTCGCGGCGGCGGACAAGACTTAACACTCACCACGTTAAATGGCCAGAACGTTGCGTCTACCGGTTGGTTTGTACTTGACCCCGCAAAGCGTAGTTTCAATTATGAACTGCTGCCTTCTGAGTTGGTTGGTGGTATTGAGGTCTACAAAACCTCTCAGGCTGATCTTGCGGAAGGTGGTGTAGGCGGTACAGTTATTATTAATACTCGCAAGCCTTTAGATCAAGATGCTTTGTCTATCTACGGTTCTATTGAAGGATCCTACCAGAGTGATTCTGAAGAAACTGATCCGCAGTATTCCGGTATGGTGAGCTGGAAAAATGATGAAGGAACCTTTGGCGCTTTGGTATCGGCTGTTGCTCAAACCCGAAACCTGAATCGTCAGGGTACTGAAGCATTTTGGGAGTGGGGTGCAGGTCCAGTTGCTTTTGAGTCGGAGCGTGAGCGTTCTGCATTAACGGCGACCTTCCAGTATCAGCCAAACGACAAGCTTGATGTTGTTCTGAACGTTATGGACATGGAAATGACCGCCGACAACACCAACTACGCATTGTTTTTGACCGTTTCGCCAACTGATGACGCTCCAGTTAACGGCGCACACGTTAGTGGTCCTTTGAACGTTGCTTTTTGGCAGGCTCGACCTCGTGAAGCCACTATGAAGTCTGATGTGTTTGATCTGACGACCACTTACAGCGGTGATAACTACCTCTTAGAGGTTCAGCTAGGTGAAACCACTTCATCGGGCGGCACCGACTTTGAGATGGTTCTTAACGACGGACTCGTACCTTCAATCCCCGGCGGCAGCTACGACTTTTCAAATGGCAGCCAAACTTGGGACACCAACGGTTTTGATATCGGCACTTATGATCCTGGTGTAGTGAACATGGGACTTGGTGGTGGCAACTTTAACCGTACGCCTAAGACCGATGAGGAAACGTATTTTCAAGCCGACATTGGATTTGATGTTGATTTTGGTGCGATCCGCTCAATTAAATTGGGCGCCAAGTGGGCTGACCACAACTCCACCAGTCGTCGCTTTGAATACATCCAAACCCCGGGTTTTGATCCAGCCGTGTCGACCGCTAGTGCAGCAGCCGGAACAATTGCTGTGGGCGCAGGGTACGACATTCTTAAGCTAGATATTAATTCGCTAAAAGGTTGGGCGAAAAACAGTATTATTGGTGAAACAGAAAATCTCGGTTCATACAGTGAAATCGACGAAATTAATACGGCCGCCTATATCATGGCAGAGTTCGAGTCAGATGGAGTCCGTGGTAATTTCGGTCTGCGTGTAGTCTCAACTGAAGCTTCTTCAACTTATTATCTTGATGGCGGCTGGCAGGAAAGCAAGTCTGATTATACTGAGCTCTTACCAAGCTTCAACATTGCCTATGACTTATCTGACGACCTGATTTTACGTGCGGCTGCCGCTCGCACTATGGCTCGTCCTCAGTACACAGATATGTACGTTAACCCGGCCGTATCGGGCGATACCGATGAAGCGTTTAACAACCAATTTTGGGTTGTGGGTAACATCGGCCTCGACCCCTATGTATCGAATCAGTTCGATTTGAGTGTTGAGTGGTATTTCGCAGAGGGCTCTCTGTTATCAGCCGGATTTTTCATGAAGGACGTTAAAAACTTTGTGACAAACTCCAGCTACCACGCTGACGCCGCTGACATTCCTTACGACTTGCCTCTTCAAGAAGAGAGGGATTTTGGGTGGACGGTTCAAGAACTGTCTAGTGGCGGTTCAGCGGACATTAGCGGTTTTGAACTGCAGTACCAGCAAGACTTCGCTAATGGCTTTGGTGCAGTTGTTAACTATACCTACACCGACACTGAAGCTGCGGATGACGCTTTCACCGACGGTAATACGGTGCTGAGCGACACTTCAGAAGATGCCTATAACTTGAGCGGTTATTACGAAGGTGATGATTTCCAAGTGCGTGTTTCCTACAACTACCGCAGTGAATACATGTTGCGTGAGGCGGGATCTTACGGCAATCGCTTGCAAGACGAGTTTGGTTCTTTGGACCTGAGCGCTGCTTGGTTTATTAACGAAAACCTAGACCTGAAACTGGATATCAACAACCTCACCGAAGAGACGGCAAGTCAGTTTGGTAATGACGTTGCAGACAGCGCTGGTCAGTTTGCCCGCGGCTTCCCAGCTTATGAGTACGAGATGGCGCGTCGCATTTCTCTGGGCCTCAGCTATAAATACTAAGTTATAGCGGCGTTATAAAAAGGGAAGCATTGCTTCCCTTTTTTTTGGCCTAAGAAAAAGGGCTGAGTTATACTTAACGTTTCATCTGTGTATTAGGAGTTTTATTCTGTGGCAAAGATCACACCTCTGAACAAAGAAACGCACCTCAACCTGACGGTTGACCGGTCCAAGAATTACGCCCACGTCAAAGGCGAACACCTGCTGCCGGTCGTAGTACACGAGTTCTCCGCTCTGTGTACAGAATTTCCGATAGTCTATGTAAAAAATTCCGATACGGGCCAGTTTCAAGCGGTCGCCGTGATGGGTTTTGAGACAGGTGAAAACCTGTTCTGTGGCGAGGATACATGGCAGGCTAGCTATGTGCCGTCTTGCTTGCACGCTTATCCGTTTCGTTTTGTAAGCGATCAAAATGATACAAAAAATATGATGATAGCGGTTGATGAAGAGAGCGCCTTAGTGGGCGAAGGTGGAGAACACCGTCTTTTTGACAGCGAAGGTGTAGAAACTGAATATCTCAAAAACCGCGGTGCGAGCATGATGCGTCACCTTGAGCACAGTGAAATTACCAAGGGATTTGTCAATGAATTGTCTGCGCTGGAGCTTTTAATTCAGAAGAATTTAAATGTAGATATTAATGGCAGTGCAGTCACCATTGGTGGCATCTACACTGTGGATGAGAAAAAGCTTAACGAGCTGGACACAGAGGCATTTGAAGACTTGCGCAAGCGTGGATTTTTGGCCGCTATTTACGCGCAGATGATTTCAATTAATCAAGTGCCTAGATTAGCGAAATTAAAAGTAGATATTTCAAAGTAGGGAGAAATCCATTTGAAAAATGACTCAGACTCTATTCGTCATGCGCTAATTGTTGGCGGCGGAACCGCGGGTTGGCTGACGGCCTGCCATCTCGCTAAAACCTTGCGAGCAAACAGTGCTGACGGGATCAAAATCACTCTCATTGAGTCTGAGGACATTCCCACCATTGGTGTTGGAGAGGGCACGGTACCAGCGATACGCGATAGCCTGCGTTCACTGGGAATTAGCGAGACGGAATTTATTCGAGAGTGCGACGTAACGTTTAAGCAAAGCATTAAATTTGTCGATTGGTTACGTGCGCCTTCAGAGAAAAAATCACACTCCTATCATCACGTTTTTGACTACGCACAACGACAGCACTTGGAACTCACCCCTTATTGGCTCATGAACAAAGCCCAGGGGCATTCGGGTTCCTATGTAGATGCTGTGTCTATCCAAGGCGTCTTGTGTGATGCGGGCCTTGGCCCGAAGAATATGACTCATCCTGAGTATGAGGGTTCGGCCAGCTACGCCTATCATTTGGATGCCATAAAGTTTGCCCTCCTGCTGGCGCGGCACGGAACAGAAAAACTAGGCGTAACACACCTAAAAGCAAATGTCAGTGATATTTTACTTGACGAAACTGGTGACATTCGCGCCATTGTCAGTGACAAGCACGGTGTTATTGAGGCCGACTTTTTTGTTGATTGCAGCGGCTTTTCAAGTCTGTTATTGGGGAAAAAGCTCGGCGTTGAGTTCGTTAGTAAACAGGATGTTTTGCTCGCAGATACCGCCCTGGCGATGCAGATTCCCTATGCCTCGGACAGCGACCCTATTCCCAGTTACACCCTGTCCACAGCGCAAGAGGCGGGGTGGATTTGGGATATTGGCTTAACCACGCGCCGAGGCACCGGCTATGTTTATTCGAGCAAATACACCAGCGATGAGCGTGCAGAAACTGTTTTACGAGATTACGCCGCACGCAGTCTAGGCGACAAAGCCGGCGACCTTAATTGTCGGAAAATTCCTATGAACGTGGGGTATCGAGAAAAATTTTGGCATAGGAATTGTGTCGCGGTCGGTCTGGCTCAGGGTTTTGTCGAGCCTCTGGAGGCTACGGGTCTTTTGGTTTATGACGCCGCGGCACGATCCCTGGCAGCACAGTTTCCAATGAGTCGCGGCGCGATGCCGGCTCTTGCTGAGCAGTTTAATCGGCGACTGCGCAGTGTCTGGGATGGGGTGATCGATTTTATTAAGCTGCATTACTACTTGTCGGCGCGCGATGACAATGAATTTTGGCTGGCTAATCGTTCGTTGAACTCTGTTCCCGAAAGTCTGCTAAAAAAATTGGAATTGTGGAAGCATCAAGCTCCCAGCGATTATGATTTTTCCAGTCGCCTAGATATTTTCAACTTAGACAACTATCTATATGTTCTCTATGGTATGGACTTTGATACCTCTGTGGATAACTTTTCTGCCCGCTTTCCTGAGAGAGAGAAAGCTCAGAGAATCATTCAATCAATTCAGGGTCATGCGCAAAAAATGAAAACCTCTCAGCTCTCTAATCGCGAGTTGATTGCGAGAATTCATCGCTATGGTTTGCAAAACATTTAATCTTTGGAGTCTGCCATTTTGCCCGAGAACGGGGAAGTTGTTTTTGGGCAGCTAAAGCAGCTTTCGGTCTGAGAGATAGAGTCAGCTCTTTCGCACACGGATTACTTGCGGTAATTGAATCAATAGATCTGGTGGGGGCCACGGTGGGGGACTGTCTATTGCAAGATCCAAACAGCATTGAATTGGGTCTCGGAGCTAAAATATCGAAACTTCCCCAGAGCTTATTTCACCTCTTAGATTATGTATCAATAGGCGTTAAAACTATTATTAGTCGTTATATTTCAACAGCTTATGTTATATTCTCAAAGCGCACTTAGTTTGGAATACAAGCCTAGTGGAGCGCCGTCATCGATTTCCCTAGGGCTGCGTAAAAAACATTCTTGACAACGTTGTCTTAAGTTATTATTGTATGCTGACAACGTTGTCTTTCGTATTGTGATCGTTTCGTTGTTAAGTCTGACTTGGCCTTAACAGGGCGTTGAAAGAGTTCGTATCTGTACTCTCTCGCATGTGGCTTAAGGGGGAGGTGTATGCCCCCCCTCTTTTTTAACTTTAACTACATTGTGGCCACTCGCAATGACCGCAAGAGGTAAGAATTTGATGTCAAATTCGGTAGGCGACAAAACAATCTTGGTGGGTATCGACGGCGGCGGCAGCAAGTGCATAGCCAGGCTCGAAACTCCAGAAGGCACCTACCTAGGCTCAGGTCTTAGCGGTCCTGCAAATCCATTATACGGACTTGAACGGGCACAAAATTCCATTGTCACTTCGGTTGCCTATGCACTTGAAGATGCCGGTCTAGATCAAGACCAGTTTCCCAATATCATCGCTGGTGTAGCTTTGGCGGGGGTTAATCTGCCCAGCCTCTACGATCTTATTATGGCCTGGGATCACCCCTTTAAATCTATGTACCTCACGACTGACCTTCATGCTGCTTGTTTAGGCGCTCACCAGGGCCAGGATGGCGCAGTGATTGTGGTTGGCACTGGTTCTTGCGGCTATCTTTCAATGGCTGATGAGCAATTAATGCTTGGTGCTCACGGTTTTCTTTTAGGTGATATGGGTAGTGGCGCTTGGATTGGCTTAGAGGCCGTTAAAGCCTTGCTCTTAGCGGATGACGATCTCGGGCCAAAAACATGTCTCACCACCTTGGTGTGTGAAAAATTAGGGCGTAAGCCTCTGGGCCTGATAGAAGAGCTGTCAAAGGCCTCTTCTAATGACTTTGCCAGATTGGCCCCCTTGGTGTTTGCTGCAGTAGAGCAGGGCGATGTGGTAGCCACGGATATTATCTGTCGGGGTGCCGCTTATATCGAATCCATAGCCCATAAGCTGTTGGCCAAGAACCCGCCACGCCTTTCAATGATTGGCGGTATATCGCCCTTGTTATTTGATTGGTTTAGTGAAGACTTGCGCGACAAAATTTCACCGCCTCTAGATCAGCCTGAACAAGGCGCCTTATATTTTGCACGCGCTGAACTGCAAAAGGCGGCTGGTCATACGGGCCTGAGCGCGCTCGCAGCCAACTGATTTTCTCATCGTTAATGTAAGCCCACTAGAGAGTAAATAATAATGGACATGACAATGGACGATTCTAAAAGCACAAATTCTAGCCTGCTTCCAATGATGATAGTGGGCGGTCTTTTCTTTGTATTTGGTTTTGTGACCTGGCTGAACGGCTCATTGATTCCCTTTTTACAGATAGCTTGTGAGTTGAATCACATGGAGGCCTATCTTGTCACAATGGCGTTTTATATTGCCTACACAGTAATGGCGCTGCCAATGGCCGCTATTTTAAAACGGACGGGTTATCGCAACGGAATGATGTTGGGTTTGTTAGTGATGGCGGTAGGGGCCTTAGTATTTATTCCGGCGGCGGAAATCCGCAGTTATACTGTCTTTCTTATCGCCCTATTTATTCTTGGCACCGGTCTAACCATTTTGCAAACGGCTTCCAATCCGTACATCGTCCACATAGGACCTCGCGAAACAGCGGCGGTTCGAATCAGTATTATGGGTTTGCTTAATAAAGGTGCGGGCATTGTTGCTCCCTTGATTTTCACCGCCTTCATTCTTAGCGATATGTCTCAATTTACGGCTGAGCGTCTTGGATCCCTAAGTGAGGCTCAGCGTGGTATTGAGCTGGCAGAGCTGTCAGGTCGTCTAGTGACGCCTTATATATTGATGGCTGGGATGCTGTTGTTTTTGGCTGCGGTGGTGAAACTTTCTCCCTTGCCTGAAATTACTTTTGAAGACGAAGGGTCTGAGGCTAGCGGCAAAGACAGTATTTTGCAGTATCCGCAGTTGATTTTGGGTGCCATCTCGCTTTTCTTTTATGTCGGTGTAGAAGTGATTGCCGGTGATACGATCGGCTTGTTTGGCAAGGAGATGGGCGTGAGTAATTTCGGTCAGCTTACCTCTTATACTATGGCCTTTATGGTTGCAGCTTATATTACTGGCATGATCGTTATTCCCCGTTGGATATCACAAGAAAAAGCCTTAGTCATCTCCAGTGTTTTAGGAATTCTGTTGACTGTTCTTATCATCACTAGTGCGGGAACCGGTGATGGTGTTTGGCAGGCGCTGTTTGCTTGGACCGGTATAACTGCCATCCCCAATGTCATTCTTTTTGTCGCGCTGTTGGGTTTTGCCAACGCTTTGTGCTGGCCAGCAATTTGGCCAATGGCATTGCGGGATTTGGGTAAGCACACAAGCACGGGTTCTGCTCTGCTGATAATGGGTATCTCTGGCGGCGCAGTTTTTCCTTTGATTTATGGTGCAATAGCTGAGTCTACTGGGGATGCCCAGGGAGCATATTGGATTATGATCCCCTGTTATTTAGTTATTCTTTTTTACGCGCTTAAAGGCCACAAACTTTCTAGTTGGCGCAAGGTGTAAGCGCGAAGGTTTTTTGTGAAACGTTTTCTCGCGCTTGACGCACTTAGAGGTTTTACGGTTGCCGCGATGATTCTGGTTAATACCCCAGGATCGTGGTCGCATATTTACGCGCCACTCCAGCATGCCCAGTGGCATGGTTGGACACCCACTGACTTTATCTTTCCTTTCTTCCTCTTTATCACCGGTTCAGCCATGGCTTTTTCGCTGGGCAATCAATCGCTCGCGCCTTCCTCCGCTCTAATTTTGAGAATTGTGAAGCGCGGTATGTTGATTTTTTTGATCGGGTTATTTCTCAACGCATTCCCTTTTCAGAACCATTTATCCGATCTTCGTATCATGGGAGTATTGCAGCGAATTGGTATCGTCTATATTTTTGCGGCACTCATTGTAATTTATTGCAGTCGCGCGGGAATAGCGCTCATGAGTGCTGGCATTCTCCTGATTTACTGGTATTTGTTGCTGGTATTTGGCGGTCTTGAATTGGAAGGCAATCTTGTTCGTCAAGTGGATCTAGCCCTGCTTGGCGCCAATCACATGTGGTCGATGGGTGGTGTGGCTTTTGAACCAGAAGGTTTGTTGAGCACTTTGCCGGCGATTGTGAATGCGCTGGCCGGTTACGAAGTGACTCGATTCTTGCGGGCGCAGAACTCTTTTCAATCGGGAATGAAACGCCTGTACATTTGTGGCGCCTTTGTTTTGGGCGGGGCGCTGTTGTGGGGCGAGATTCTACCTATTAACAAATCGTTGTGGACACCCTCTTATGTCCTGTTTAGCACAGGCATCGCTATGCTGACTTTGGCCACATTCATCTGGATCGTCGATGTTAAAAAGGTCGTCTGGTTTTCCAAGCCCTGTGAAGTCTTCGGCTTGAACCCCTTATTTATCTATGCCTTGTCTTGGCTTTGGGTAGTCTGTTATGCCGCCTTTATCCAGATCGATAATGGTTTGGGCGGCAGCATCAATGGCTATGATGCCTTGTTCAATGTGTTCCAATCCGTCTTGAGCCCGGTCAATGCCTCCCTGGCTTTTGCCGTGGTACACGTATTGCTCTTTTGGGCCATTGCCCAACTGCTCTATCGACGCAAGATCATTATCAAAATCTAAACCTGAAATATGCCCCATAGACCGTACCGAGTGGTGTATCGATATGAGCGTATTCACGGCAATAAACCATTCCTGCTGGAAACTAAGTAATAAATCCACTACGGTATGGGCTTTCCCATCTCACTAGAGGATAATAGCGCCTTATTCCACTAGGTGGAGTTGGTGAGGCGGTATTTTGTGCAGGTTGAAGCGCTCACAGCAGTATCGCTGAAGAAGCTATTCTGTTACCTAGAGTTGCTTAACATCTTGCAGACATACAGCTTCCAAAAAAGTTAGTACAACATTATAAAAATCGGAGTAGATATGCCAGCCAAGCTCGTTGCAGTCGATAAAGACCTGCATAAAAACCTAAAAGTAAAGACCAGTGCTACCTTTGAGCACGCGTCCACCCAGCATTTGTGCCTTGTGCAAATACATGAATTTATTGCCGCGTCTGCAGAATACCCCTTGGTATTCGTGAAAGACCCTGACACCGGTGAGTTCCGTACCGTGGCCATGATGGGCCTAGTGCCTGGTGAAAACCTGTTTTACAACGAGACTAAGTGGCAGGCGACCTATGTGCCAAACTCAATTCAAATCAACCCCTGGGGTTTAGCGCCTACTATAGAAGACCCACAGCAGCTCGCTCTGTGTATTGATATAGAAAGTGACATGGTGGGTGAGGCCGAAGGTGCTGCTCTGTATGACGACGAGGGCGAACAAACGACCTACCTAAAGAACATCTCTGATTTTGTAGGCACTCTACATCAGCAGGCGCCTGTCAGTATTACCTTTGTTAAGTACATGGCCGAGACCAACTTACTGCACCCTCAGACCCTATCTGTGACAACCGGTGATGAAGAGAAACCTTTAAAAATTGACGGTATTTACACTGTTAATACCAAGGCGCTTGAAGAAATGAGCGATGAAGACTTTCTTGAACTGCGAAAGCGCAACTATTTACCGGTAATGTATGCCCATTTAGCATCCTTGGGTCAGGTCGGTAAACTGGCGCGTTGGAAGGCAATTGCCGATAAGGCCTAATATTGTAAGCCTTGCTGTTCTGTGTACAGCAAGGCGATCTCCTTGAGGCTATGACTTTAGTGTCTGCACTAGAATCATAGCCTCACATCTCTCTACTTTTGCTTCCTAATTCTCTACAAGCCCTTGAGAGTCCAGGCGCGGCCTTTCCGTTTGCCGTCTGCACTGCGAGCCCGAACCTCAATATTGCTGTATTCACCCAGATTAACAGGTGCTCTCCACGACTGCCATTTGTCCCCGTCTACGCGATAGTCTATTGGCAGCCCGGGGAAAATAATATTCGCCATTAGTTGACCCTTTATGACGGCGGCTCCAGGTGTTGGAATTCGGTAGTGAATGCCCGCAAGATCCAGTTTTGGAAGTACCTTGGCAGCCATGTGGCTAGCGAATTTTTCCCAGTCTTGATCGCGGCTTTGCTTTAGGTTTGCCGTGAAGAAGCGAGTCTCTGCACTGTATACTTTTCCAGAGTAGTCATAGGGAAGCTCCCAGTTGGCCGTGCTCCAGGCGCGTTCGGCCAAGGCGACAATCCTTGGAAATAGCATGTATTCCACTCGTTCGTCAGTGCGTATAGTTTCGCTCCAAATGTGGCCCTGTAAGCCGCTGAAAGTGACCCCAGGTTTTAACGGTTCCTGAGAGTCGTCCATGAGTAAATCTTCACCTTGTCGACCTTTTAACCATTCTGCATGAGCCGGAAGGTTGTCAGGCATGAAGTTAAATACTTCACGTGTATTGGTGCCTCTAGATGTCCAATAGTAACCTGGCTCCTTAGGATCAGTTTCATAAGGGGCGTCGAAATAAGTGAAGTCAGGTGTCGAGACAACCAGCTCCCACATGCGATTTGCTTGATTGTGTGCGGCTTTATGCCCATCCCAAAAGAGTGGACCCCAGCCATTACTTTGAACAATATCGGGCATGTGGCCAGTGCGGGTGTGGCCCATGCCGTCGCTCCAGCCGGCGGCTTGAATGCCGCGAGTGGCTAACATATTCGCTACTCGCTCAACAAAATACCCGCTTAGCTCTTCTGCGCTCTTTACTTGGTTTTTTGCATCGGCGAAGAAGGCTTGGCAGCGAGGTGAGTCGCTCCACGCGCCTGCAGTTTCATCTGCGCCTATGTGGTAGCGGGTGAGAGGCTGGCCTGCTTGTACATGCAGCTCCTGCACTTCGCTGATGACCTTATCCAAAAAATGGTAGGTTGAATCCATGCACACGTTTAGAGTGTTGTCGGTGTAAAACTGAACCGATAAATATTCAGAGGTGTCATTGATATCGCTTAACAAATATTCCTCAGCGCCAGTGGGGTCTTCCTTGGCCATGAATTTTCGATATCGAGCTTCCATAGATTTCACAGCTGCCCGAGAGTGGCCTGGCATGTCGAAGGACGGAATCACTTGAATGTGTCGAGCGTCGGCGTAGCGAAGAATTTCTATGTAGTCTTTGTTGCTGTAAAAACCGTTTACCGCGTTGTTGACGTCTGGCCCGCTACCTAGCTGCGGCAGTAGACAGTTATTTTCGAGTGGGTCGTAGCAGCGCTTGCTGCCAATATCAGTCAGCTCGGGCAAGCCGTCAATTTGTAAGCGCCACCCTTCGTCATCGCCGAGGTGCAGATGAAACTTATTTAATTTGAAGGTGGCCATTTGTTCCAGTACATTCAATATCAATTGCTTGCTGTGGAAATTGCGAGCTACATCAATATGAAGTCCACGGAACTCATAGCGAGGGCTGTCCTCAATGATCAGCAGAGGTACATTAGTAGACCCGGGAATGATTAAGCTAGCGAGTGAACGCAAGGCATTTGCTGCACCTTCGTCGTCGTTGGCCCGAATATCTATGCCGTCATGAGTAATGAGGAGAGAGTATGTTCCCAGAGTACTTTCTACGTGGCGATTGAGCTGTACCGTTATTGGTACGCCTTGTGCCGTTTCGTTAAACCCCATTCCTGCGAGCGCAATCATTGCCGCATCTATTGCCGAGTGGTCAATGTTTTTTAGTGTTAACGTTAAACCTTTCGATAAATTCAGTTGTTCGTTACTGGTACTTGTAATTGACTTAGGGCTGGGTATCACGGCCAGTGGTGCATGCAAGAGATTGAGTTCTATGTCTTGATTGCTCCTGTAAGTACTTTCAGGAGTGCTTATTGGCGTTAGGTCTTTTGGCGATCTCAGCAAGTGTTGTTCAGTGTTGGTGAAGACGCCAGTATAATTTTGAACTTCAAGTCCGGTGTCTGGATCTATGGCTATGCGAGTACTGTCAATAGTGACTGCATCGAGCGCAAGGCCATTGTGGCTGGGAGCGACAAAATAATTTGGCATGATGTCAGATTCAGATAAATGCCAAAAATTTGATGAGAAGCGAATGGTTTGGGGAGAATTGGCTTCAATGCCGCCAAATTCGGGTTTGGGTGTGAGTTTGTGTAGATCCCCATTTACATGTTCTATTGAGAAATTTCCCGCGAGAATTTTTTGTGCAGGAGATACTTGAGAGAAGAATATAGACCAGCCATTTGCGGGCAGAGGCGTATCACTGCTAAAGGTGATTTCACTGATAAAGCAGGCGCCAGATGATTGGCTCGCGTCACAGTGCTCTCCAGCACGGTTGTCTACTACTTGATAAGTGATTTGTAGGTTCTGGCCAATGCTTTTCAAATCGACTTGGGTGAGTTCGGTGCTTATAGGCTTGCTGCAAGCGCTTAAACCGACTAAAGCAATTGTCGAGAAAAGTACGCGGGAAAACCCTATTCGGAATGATGAGTTCATTTTAGTGACGCCATTAGTTTTTGGTTTTCACGTTCTATATGTTTATAGAACTCTTTGTGCTGCAATTTCTCGGCGGCGGCCTCATCAATTATGAGCATAACATCTTGGTGCATTTGCAGTGCTGAGGCGGGGCAAGAGGCGGATAGAGGCCCCTCCACTGTGGCATAAATAGCATCGGCTTTTGAGCTGCCGGTGGCGAGTAACAATACCTTCCGGCTGTCCATAATAGTGCCAATTCCCATGGTAATAGATAAGTGCGGTTGAAACTCACCCTCGGCAAAAAATCGTGCATTGTCGGCTATCGTCGCATGAGTAAGTGTTTTTACACGGGTGCGGGACGACAAGCCAGAAGATGGTTCGTTAAAGCCGATGTGACCATTGCGACCAATACCGAGCAGCTGTATATCTATGCCACCTTTTTGTGTGATCAGCTCATCATATTCTTTGCAGGCCGTGATAGGGTTCTCTGCGTCGCCATGAGGCACGTGAGTATTATCGCGGTGAATATCTATGTGATTAAACAAGTTTTCCTGCATGAAATGGCGGTAACTTTGTGGGTGTTGACCCGATAGCCCCAGATATTCGTCCAGATTAAAACTACTGGCGTCGCTGAATGATACGGTCTTATTTTGATTGGCCTCGATCAGCTTTTTATATAAGGCCAGGGGCGTAGAGCCTGTCGCCAAGCCGAATACGGCATTAGGTTTCTTCTGCAATTTTTGAATGAAGACTTCGGCACCATGTGCGGCAACAGCTTCAGAATTTTCGAGAATAACTATTTGCATTTTTAGAGTTCCAAAAATTAGTGATTAAGGTGTTGGCCTTGTATCCATGTGCTCTCTACGCGCCAAGTGCTCTCGTGGAAATGGACAATATCTGCCTGAAACCCTGGTTTAAGATGTCCGTGACTGTGCTCGAGTTGCAAGAATTCTGCAGGGTAGCGCGAGGCCATACGCAGGCTGCTGGCCAAGGGTAGCCCTACCTTTTCTACGCAGACACGCACAGCGTCAATCATGCCAATTGCACTGCCGGCTAAATTCCCTTCCGCGTTAATGAGTCTGCCATCCTCTTCACGAATTATTTCGTCATAAAGCTGGAAAGTGTTTGAGTGGCCTCCTACAGTAGCCATAGCGTCGCTCACTAATATCAACTTTCCCTCTGGTTTCGCTGCATGAGCAATGCGTATGGCTGTAGGGCTGACATGGTGTCCGTCACAGATGATTCCGCACCAACTTTCACGGTCGTCCAGAGCGGCCCCTACAACGCCGGGTTCACGACTCTGTAGTGGTCGCATCGCATTGTATAAGTGTGTGAAACCGCGCAGACCTTCTTTTAAGGCCTTGTGAATGTCTTTTTCGCTTGCATCTGTGTGCCCAGCGCAGACTAATACTCCTGCGTCCGACAATGCACTGATTTGTCCTGCGTCTGTTTGTTCCGGCGCTAGCGTAACAATGGTCTTTAAGGGACTGAGGGAACAAAGCCAATCGATGTCAGTGGGGGAGGGATGCCGAATGCGTGAAGCTTTGTGAGTGCCCCGCTTGGCTAGGCTGAAAAAAGGTCCTTCGATATGCACGCCTAGAATACCCAAAACATTTTCTTCGATAGCTTTGTTTACGGCGTCTACACCTTTATTCAAAACAGCTTGGGTGTCACTGATTAAAGTAGGCATCATACCCGTTGTACCGTATCTGCGGTGGCCCCCCATCATTTTTTCTAGAGCTTCTAAACTCGGAGTGTTGTTGAACAGGGCGTCTCCCCCACCGTTCACCTGAACATCAATAAACCCCGGTGCTAATACACCGCCGTCTACGACTGTGAGTGGAATATTGGGCTCGCGCAGGTCATCGCGCACAATGGCTTCAATGAGGCCATTGCTGATGATTATTGTGTGTTGGTCAAGAAAGGTGTCGCCAGTGAATATTCTGGCGCCTGAGATGGCTTGTTTCATCAATCGGGTCCCAATTGGAGATCATTGGGCACACTGTAGCACTAAGATAGAGTTGAGACAACGTTGTCTTTAGTTTTCTATTAGGTCTTCTGTCTGGGGGGCGGGACAGGTTGAATCTCGAATCACCAACTGTGGGTGATAACCGTTAACGATGGATTCTTGCTCTCCGTCACCTTTGGCGCTGCGTACTTGGGCAATCAAAAGTGCCGCGGCTGATTCGGCAATTGTGCTATTTGGCTGCCGGGCTGTGGTGAGTTTTGGCCAAGTCTGGCGTGAAAAGGGGCTGTCCTCGAAGCCTGCAATCGACAGCTTCTGCGGTACTGCAATGCCCATTAGGCGCGCCGCGAAGAGAGTGCCTGCCGCAATTTCGTCATTGCTGGCAAAAATTGCTGTGGGCAAATCGCCAGAGTTGAGCAGGTTTTTTGTTCGAACCACGCCCGATTCAAACGAGTACTCTCCCTCTACTACTAAATTTGGGTTGAGGGGGATGTTGTTCTTTTCAAGCGCGTCTATATAGCCCTGATAACGCTCGCCGCTGGAGAGATGCTCTGGTTCCCCCGCAAGGAAGCCGATGTTTCGGTGACCTAAGTCGATGAGATACTGTGTAATGTTTTCACCGGCTTTGCGATCGTCGATATAGACGCAGGGTGCTAGCGTATCGGGCTCAGAGGACCCGGACAAAATACGGACAAAATTAACGTTTAGCTCACTTAAGAGATTTACGATGGAAGGCATTTCAGACATTGGGGGCGTTAAGATCAAGCCCGCGATATGGCTGCGTTTAACCATCGCTGTAATTTCGTCGTGGATATCGTCGGCCTTTGAATCGCAGGGGTGAATCACCAGCTCAAAGCCCTGTTTGCGGCATTCGTTGAGGATGCCGCGTTGCACATCAATGACATAGTGGCTGTTAGGGTTGTCGTAGATAAAACCAATGAAAGAGGGGGTGCCACGGAGTTGCCGCGCAGAGAGGTTAGGCTGGTAGTTCAGCTCCTTGACGGCAACCCAAACTTTTTCTTTCAGGTCCTTGCCGACAGTGGGCTCATTATTGATTACGCGGGATACGGTTTTAAAGGAAACGCCAGCTAGTTTCGCTACGTCCTTTATAGTGGCTTTCATTCTGCTTATTTTTTCCTTTGGGTCAGCAACTTAATAATGCTTCGCACTATACTCTGTTCGATGGGCCACGATAACACAAGTCTAGGGATTGACAACGTTGTCTTATGAAATTAAAGTTCTTGCTGGTTGAGACAACGTTGTCATTTCGAAATGCAGTTGTTTTGCTCTTATTTTTGTAAAAATACTAGCTTTTGTGTGGTCTAAACGATCAATTTCGGCTATATTCGCTTTTTTTGGACCTCTTTCATGTAGCTTAGCTACAAAAGTTTATAGGAGATCCTGATTTGCGGTATGATAGCTACCCCTAACTTAAACGATTAAGGCATTATCATGAATTGTCGCACTACATTACCCAGTTGGCAGGCACTTGTTGCCGATGCCAGAGCACTTGAGTCCACACATATGAAGGACTTATTTGCCGGTGATGAACAACGCTTTAGCCAATATTCTGCTCGGTGCGGCGCAATTCTCCTAGATTATTCGAAGAACCTAATTAACGAAACCGTTGTTGAACATCTCCTGCAGCTAGCAGAAGAAACTGAACTGGCTCATTGGCGGGACAAGATGATGAGCGGTGCCATCGTGAACCCCACAGAAGGGCGAGCGGTGTTGCACACGGCGCTGCGTGATCGCAGCGAAACTGCAATAGAAGTCGAGGGCGAAAATATTGCGCCATTGATTAGCGACGAGCTGGCAAAAATGAAGGCCTTTACCGAAGGTGTGCGCGAGGGGAGGTGGCTTGGCTATACCGGCAAGGCGATGACAGATGTTGTGAGCATTGGTATTGGCGGCTCTAACCTGGGCCCTTTGATGGTGACTGAAGCCTTGCAAGATTATTGCGATCAGAGTCTGAAAATGCACTACGTCTCTAACGTAGATGGGGCGCAAATTTCTCAGGTTCTCGCTAAGCTCAACCCTGCTACAACCCTATTTGTGATCTCCTCGAAAACTTTCACTACGGCTGAAACCATGACAAATGCAGCCACGGCGCGACGGTGGTTGATGGACCAGTCTAGTGGTGAAGCGGCGCCGGGCAAGCACTTTGTTGCCATATCCTCGAATATAGAAAAAGCTCAGTCATTTGGCATTGAATCCGACAATATTTTTTCGATGTGGGACTGGGTTGGAGGCCGCTACTCATTGTGGTCGGCCATTGGCTTACCTATTGCTCTGAGCTTGGGTTTCGAACATTTTGAAGCTTTGCTGGAAGGGGCTCACGAAATGGATTGCCATTTCGCTGAAACGCCGCTCCGGCAAAACCTGCCAGTAATGCTCGCCCTAATTGGCGTTTGGAACAGCAATTTTTTGGGTATGAATGCTCAAGCGATTTTGCCTTACGATCAAAATTTACATCGTCTGCCGGCTTACTTACAACAGGCTGACATGGAGAGTAACGGAAAGTCGACAAACTGGGCAGGTGATCCTGTGCCATACACCACTGGCCCCATTATTTGGGGGGAAGTCGGGATTAACGGTCAGCACGCCTTCTATCAGTTGTTACACCAAGGTAAAACCGTGGTTCCTGCGGATTTTATTGGTTCAGTGAATAGTAACAATCCGCTGCCTGGCCACCATGAAAATTTAATGGCCAACTTCTTTGCGCAATCACAAGCGATGATGACAGGCGTAGACGCCGCGAGTGTACGCGCGCAGTTAAAGGCATCGGGAGCGAGTGAAGAAGACATAGAGCGCCTTGTCAGCCATAAAGTACACAAAGGAAATCGGCCTACCAACACCTTGTTAATGGATCGCTTAACTCCACACAACGTCGGGGCTTTAGTCGCAATGTATGAACATAAAATATTTGCTCAAGGCATTATTTGGCAAATCTGTTCATTCGACCAGTGGGGTGTAGAGCTGGGGAAAGTTTTAGCCAAGGCTATAGAGCCTGAGTTGGCGCCGGATGCTGAGACAGGGCATCACGACTGTTCAACTCGAAATTTAGTTGAACATTTCAAAGCCGTACAGGCGAGTGCGAAAAACACGTCGCCAAAGCTTTAGTCGCAACCAACATCAGGTAAATTGACATGCATTCAGAATTAGCTGCCATCACCGCCCGCATTGTTGAGCGCAGTCGTGATACTCGCGCACAATACTTGCAGAAAATTAACAAAGCCAAAGGCGCACACGGAGGCCGTGCTCGTAAACACCTTTCGTGTGGTAACTTTGCTCATGGCATTGCCGCCTGTGGACCTGAGCAAAAAACTGATTTGATGGCCGACAACGCGCCCAACTTCGGCATTATTTCAGCTTACAACGAAATGCTCTCGGCGCATCAGCCTTATCACGACTACCCCGAATTTATTCAAGCCGCCGCGCAAAAGTACGGTGCAAGTGCCCAGTTTGCAGGTGGAGTACCCGCCATGTGTGATGGTGTCACTCAGGGTAGGGCAGGAATGGAACTCTCTCTGTTCAGTCGCGACGTTATCGCCATGGCTACGGCCATCGCACTTTCTCACGATATGTTTGACGGCGCATTATATCTAGGCGTGTGCGACAAAATTGTTCCCGGACTTATGATTGGCGCGCTGTCTTTTGGTCACCTGCCCAGCGTATTTGTACCGGCCGGCCCTATGACTTCAGGCTTACCAAATAATGAAAAAGCCCGGGTGCGGCAACTGTTTGCGCAGGGCAAAGTGGGGCGCGAAGAATTACTCGAAGCTGAAAGCGCCTCATATCACAGCGCAGGAACATGTACCTTTTACGGCACCGCGAATACCAATCAGATGCTTATGGAAATAATGGGTCTGCAATTGCCTGGTAGTTCCTTTGTTAATCCGGGCACCGCACTGCGCAGTGCATTAACAGATTCAGCCGTTAAGAGTCTCGCCGAACTCAGTCAAAGCGAAAGCCCGCTCGCCCTGGCCGACATCGTTGATGAAAAATCCTTAGTGAACGGAATGGTGGGGCTCATGGCCACCGGCGGTTCCACCAATCACGCAATACACATTATGGCCATCGCCAGAGCGGCTGGGGTTATTGTTGATTGGCAAGACCTTTCGGATATATCTGCGCTTACCCCATTGCTGTGTCGCATCTATCCAAATGGTGTGGCGGACGTGAATCATTTCCACGCGGCTGGGGGCATGACCTTCTTAATGAGCGAGCTGTTAAGCGCAGGCTTATTGCACGATGACGTTAATACCATCATGGGTCGTGGGGGCTTAAATGACTTCACTAAGGAACCGTTCTTAAGTGGCGAAAGCGCTGAAGTACAGTGGAAAAAAGGACCTGGTGTGAGTCTTGATCAAGACATATTGCGCTCCACTGAATCGCCATTCAATACCCATGGCGGTTTAAACCTCCTAAAAGGCAACATAGGTCGCGCGGTTATTAAAGTCTCTGCGGTAAAGGAAGAGCATCACAATATTACCGCACCAGCTCTAGTGTTTAACTCCCAGGAAGAGTTTCTCAATAAATTCAATCGCAATGAATTAGAGCAAGATTTTATTGCCGTACTGAAATTTCAAGGTCCTAAAGCCAACGGCATGCCAGAGCTTCACAAACTCACTCCACCACTTGGTGTGCTGCAAGACAAAGGCTTCAAAGTAGCGCTGGTTACCGACGGCCGAATGTCAGGGGCTTCCGGGAAAGTTCCCGCGGCCATCCACCTGACGCCCGAAGCATTAGACGGCGGTCCAATTGGGCTAATACGTGACGGTGACATCATCGAGTTACACGCCGATGCGGGTACCTTGTCACTAAAAGTTGAAGAGGCAGAACTTAAGCAGCGCATAGCATTAGCACCAGACCTCCGTGAAAACGACGAAGGAATGGGACGGGAATTATTTACCCCAATGAAATCATTAGTGGGTTCCGCCGAAACCGGCGCAACAATATTTAACTGGGGTTCGTAACAGCACAATCGAAGTAATGAAGGTAGGTTTGGCAGTGTTGAGTGGTGTATGCCCATTCAGAACGTGTTTTAGCTTTATCCCTTTGACCAACGTTTTTGAGCGAGGACTGTCTGAGCGTCTCCTTGCGAGTTCCGCAGCGGGTTGGTCAAAGGGATAAAGCGTGCGTTCGGGCGTACATCACTCAACGCTGCCAAACCGGAATTTCACCACAAACTAAGATTTAGGAAAAACAGGCCCAAGTATGAATTACCAAGCCAGTGACATAATAATATTCGGCGGCGCGGGAGACCTATCGCTTCGTAAATTACTACCAGCGATATATAGAATTTATAGCGAAGGCAGTCTTAACGCCGACAGTTCAAGCGTATTGCTCAGCTGTCGTGATGACGAAGAAGCCGCAGGCTTGATGCCTGAGATTGAAAAACATCTAAAGCTGAATCTCGCTCCGGGAGAATTTAGTCAAACCCTATGGGAGCAGTTTTCTCAATCGATTCAGGCCGTCGTTCTTAACATCGCTGAGCACAATGAACAGTGGAGTTTGCTGGCGGAACATCTCAATAGAAACCCCGATCGCGTTCGTGTTTTCTATATGGCTATCCCGCCTGCGATCTACGGTGCGTGTTGTGAAAATCTATCAACCGAAGGTTTAATTAGCGCCAATACGCGCTTAGTTGTTGAAAAACCTATTGGCTACGATACCGAATCGGCAATTGCCATCAACAATAAAATGGCTGAGTTCTTCAGTGAAGAGCAGTTGTATCGAATTGACCACTACCTTGGAAAAGAGACCGTACAAAACCTATTGGCCCTGCGTTTCAACAACTTGTTGTTTGAACAGTTGTGGGATGCGAAATCTATAGACCATGTACAAATTAGTATCTCTGAGATGGTTGGTTTGGAAAAGCGAGCCAGTTTTTACGACGGTGCTGGCGCCATGCGCGATATGGTGCAGAATCATTTGTTGCAATTGCTCTGCCTAATTGCCATGGAACCACCACACAAACTCAGCGCTAACAGCATCCGCCAAGAAAAATTGAAAGTGCTGGAGTCACTGCGTCCCATGTCAAGGGGGGATGTGCTCGCCAACACCGTGCGCGGGCAATATGTTGCCGGCGAAGTGGCGGGAGAGCTCAAGTCAGGTTATTTAGAAGAGCTTGGAAAACCATCCAGTACCACTGAAACTTTTGTTGCCATCCGAGCGCACATTGATAACTGGCGCTGGTCAAAAGTACCGTTCTACTTGCGAACCGGCAAACGTATGAACAAGCGCAGTGCTGAAATTGTAGTGCAGTTTAAAGACGTTTCTCACCGACTTTACCCCGGAGAGGCAGGCGCCCTGCAAGCAAACAAGCTCGTTATTCGCCTTCAGCCAGATGAAAGCATGCAGCTCGTTTTGATGGCAAAAAATCTCCAAAAGCTTGAGACTGAATTACAGCCAGTAACTCTCAATTTGAATTTTGCAGATGAGCACAAGGAATTCCGCAGCGACGCATATAAGCGTTTGCTGCTTGATGTAGTGGGCGGAAATCCAAGTTTGTTTATCCATCGCGACGAAGTGGAACAGGCCTGGAATTGGTGCGATCCAATCATTGATGCCTGGCAAAATTCCCCCCGTCAACCGCACTTGTACCGCTCGGGCTCCTGGGGTCCAGAAGGCTCCGATCAACTTTTGGCCGAGCAGGGTCACCAGTGGTTTAACTTGGCTGAAATTGATAAGGCAAATACATGATAAACGAACAGCATTTTGAGAGTCAGGCGCTCATGTTTGATGCTCTGGCAAGCGTTTGTCAGGAGAGTTTGCAAGACGCTTTGAAAACCAAAAATCAGGCGAGTTTTGTCGTTTCGGGAGGCCGTACACCCATTGCCTTGTTTGAACGTATGGTTGAGGCCAATTTACCCTGGGAAAAAATCGCCTTGGCTTTAGTTGACGAACGTTGGGTGCCCGGAACCCACGAACGCAGCAATGCCTTATTGGTACAAAATCACTTGCTCAACACTTTAGAATCGCGGGGGATGCCTACGCCTCAGTTTACTGGCTTGTATCATCCCACTGAAACAGCGGCTGAGTCTGTCGCGGTTTGTGAGGCGCAGTATCAAGAAATTGCGCGCCCCTTTGATATTACCTTATTAGGAATGGGCCCTGACGGCCACACCGCATCATTGTTCCCGCACGCTAATGGCTTAGAGCATGCTTTAAATACTCGCGACACGATTGCTTCCATTGTAGCTCAGTCATCAGAGGTTACTGGAGAAGAAATAGAACGCATGACGCTCACCCGACATGGAATATTAAATTCGAAGAAAGTGGTGTTGGTTGTTACGGGCAAAGACAAGCTAGCCGTTTTAAAAACGGCGCTCAAGGGTGATGACATTGCTGAGATGCCCGTACGCGCCATTCTAAATCAGAATCAACTTTCAATTGAGGTCTATTGGGCGCCCTAAGCCCTACAGGAAAATACTATGAGCTACACCGTAGAACAAATTGTAAATACATCTCCAGTTATTCCGGTCATTGTGGTAGACGAATTGAGCCAAGCCGCGCCACTGGCGCAAGCCCTTTTCAACGGCGGTCTGAAAGTCTTGGAAATAACCCTGCGCACACCCGTAGCCCTTGAGGCTATGAAGCTAATGAAGGCTGCCGTGCCCGAGGCCATTGTTGGGGCCGGAACTATTGTTTCACCAGAGGACGTTACGGCTGCCGTTGAAGCGGGCGCCGATTTTCTGGTAAGCCCTGGTGCAACCGACGTAATGATTGATGCTGTGCAAGCGGCGAATATTCCTATGCTGCCGGGTGTTTCTACACCGAGTGAGGCTATGCATCTTAGTTCACGTGGTTTTAGCTTTCTCAAATTTTTTCCGGCTGAAGCCGCGGGTGGTGTGGCTATGTTGAAATCAATTGGTGGGCCTTTGGCGAAGCTGCGTTTTTGTCCGACTGGCGGCATCAACTTGGCAAAGGCACCAGAATATTTGGCGCTGCCTAATGTTGTATGCATTGGCGGCACTTGGATGATACCAAAGCCCTTGGTCGAAGCGGGTGACTGGGCTGCCATTGAAGAGCTGGCACGCGAAGCCGCCTCTCTTGCGCGCTAACTGCGCTATCAACTTAAAATAAATTAATTACTGACTAGGATTTATTAACATGACCATTAGAGTTGCCATTAACGGTTACGGACGAATTGGAAGAAATACTTTACGAGCCTTGTACGAATCAAATTATCGTGACCGCATTCAAGTAGTCGCAATTAATGATTTAGGTGATGCCAAAACTAATGCTCATTTGACAAAATACGATACTGTACATGGTCGGTTCTCTGAAAGTGTGAAAGTTGAAGACGGCTGTCTGTTTGTAAATGATGATCGTATTGAAATTTTCGCCGAGCGCAATCCGGCCGATTTACCTTGGGGTAAGTTAGATGTTGACGTGGTATACGAATGCACTGGCCTGTTTACCAGTCGCGAAAAAGCCTCGGCTCATTTAAACGCGGGCGCGAAAAAGGTAATTATCTCTGCGCCTGGAGCCGATGTAGACGCAACCATAGTGTATGGCGTTAACGACTCGGTGCTAACAGCGGATTGCAATATTATTTCTAATGCGTCTTGTACCACTAACTGTCTGGCGCCGATCGCAAAAGTACTGAACGATGCGGTAGGTATTGAGCAGGGTTCGATGACCACTGTACACGCTTACACCAACGACCAAAACCTGAATGACGTATATCATAGCGATCTATACCGCGCGCGTTCAGCGACTCAGTCAATGATTCCTACTCAAACGGGAGCCGCAAAAGCGGTTGGCTTGGTATTGCCTGAGCTGGCTGGAAAGCTGGATGGCATGGCTGTGCGAGTGCCCACAATTAATGTGTCCTTGGTGGACTTAACCTTTATCGCTGGTCGCAATACAAGTGTTGAAGAAATCAATGGCCTGCTAGCCAATGCCAGCCAAGGAAGTTTGTCTGGTGTGTTGTGTTACAGCGATGAGCCTTTGGTATCAGTTGATTTTAATCACAATGCTGCAAGCTCAAATTTTGACTCTACACAAACTCGTGTAAATGGACGACTAGTGAAAGTCATGGCTTGGTACGATAACGAATGGGGTTTCTCCAACCGTATGTTGGATAACACATTGGTGTTGATGGCCGTAAGTCAGGCGGCTGCTGAAGAGGCTGAGCCCATTGCTCAGTGTGTAGCGTAATTCGTTAATCTGTTATTAAAAGAGTTTATTATGTTAAGACGTACAAAAATTGTTGCCACCCTAGGACCTGCCTGCGATGACCCAGAAGTTCTGGAAAAAATGATTGTGGCCGGAGTGGACGTAGTGCGTCTCAATTTCTCTCACGGCCAGCCAGAAGATCACAAAGCTCGAGCGGAAAAAGTTCGTGAGTTGGCAGATAAGCACCAGCGTACTGTGGCTGTTCTAGGTGATTTGCAAGGACCCAAGATTCGTATTGCACGCTTTAAGGCAAAAAGTATCACTCTAGCGGTAGGAGATGTGTTTACTTTGGATGCTGGGCTCGATACCAATGCAGGCGATCAGCAGCAAGTGGGCATTGACTACAAAGAGTTGCCAGAAGATTGTGCTGTGGGCGACCGTTTGTTATTGGATGATGGACGGGTTATTTTTGATGTGACGGGCATCGAGGGCAAGCGTATCCACTGTGTTGTTACGGTGGGCGGAGCCTTGTCTAATAACAAGGGAATTAATCGTCAAGGTGGCGGTTTATCGGCTCCTGCACTCACAGAAAAAGATATGCGTGATATCAAGCTGGCCGCAGAGCTGAACGTAGATTTTCTGGCAGTGTCTTTTCCACGCAGTGCTGATGATATCAATGTGGCACGCAAACTAATTAATGAAGCAGGCAGCCATGCGGCTATTGTGGCAAAAATTGAACGGGCAGAAACCGTTCAGGACCTAACTATTCTTGATGAGATTATTGAAGCCAGTGATGTGCTAATGGTTGCTCGCGGCGATTTAGGTGTCGAGATTGGTGACGCTGAACTAATTGGTGTGCAGAAGCAAATTATTTCTCGTTCGAAGATGCAAGGTAAAACAGTCATTACGGCTACACAGATGATGGAATCAATGATTTCAAGTCCTCTGCCCACGCGAGCTGAAGTGTTCGATGTGGCCAATGCTGTTTTGGATGGAACAGACGCTGTGATGTTGTCTGGCGAAACGGCTGCGGGTGAGTTTCCAGTGGAAACTATTGAAGCTATGTGCCGAGTAATTTTGGGTGCTGAGCGTCACTATGGCACTCGCTCGACAAATACTTTACCCGCGGGTGAGTTTGCATCAATTGATGAGTCTATTGCCCATGCGGTGATGTATGCAGCAAACCATTTGCAGGGTGTGAAGGCTATTATCTGCATGACGGAGTCTGGCACTACACCGCGTCTCATGTCTCGTATTAGCTCTAACCTACCCATCTTTGCCTTTACTCCTCGTTTGGATACTCAGGCGCGTGTTGTATTGTGTCGAGGCGTTCATCCTGTGCCTTTCGATATTGGTGAATTACCTCCTGAGAAAATTAACCTAAGCGCGGTGGACCAGTTGGTGCAGCTCGGCGAAGTTGAGCGGGGAGATTTGGTGCTCATCTCGAAAGGCGATTATGTCAATGTTCACGGCGGCACGAACACTTTGAAAATCGTTCGAGTTGGGGATGATATTCATTAAAGTCGACTCCTAGTCGGGGCCCCGGTTGGCCCCGAATTGGCACGGCCTTATTCTTCCAATTTCAACTGTTCATCTATCGTCCACGCCTTACGAATAACACGGACATTTTCTCCGTTTACTAGCAGCTCAGGTATCAGGGTCCGACTGTTGTAGCTTGATGAAAGCACAGAGCAGTATGCGCCGACGACGGTGAAGAACATCAGGTCGCCCGTATTGGGGCGCAACATTGGATAGTTCTTGTGGAAGCAATCAGTGCTCTCGCAGATGGGGCCTACAACGTCAAAGGTTTCAGGTCTTGCGGATGTGCTTAAGCTGGCGGCCAGCAAAGGATGGTGCGCTTGGTAGAGTGATGGGCGGAGTAAGTCGTTCATGCCCGCATCCAAAAGTACAAAGTTGTTGGGGCTAGATTGCTTGGTAGACACTACCGAGCTGACGAGTATCCCGGCTTCAGCGATCAGCGAGCGACCCAGTTCCAGTTGAATGTCGACCTGATAGTTAGCAAAGGATGCTTGAATAAGCTCTGCATAGTCACTGTATTCAAGATATTCCCCATTGCCATAGTCCACGCCTAAACCGCCGCCTAAATCTATTCGATCAATGGCAAAACCTTTGGCCTGCAATTGCTCAAGCCAGTGCAGCATTCTTTGTATTGATTGACTGTAAGGTTCGAGCGAAGTAATTTGTGAACCAATGTGCATGGCCAACCCACGAACATTTATGCTCGAGAGTGTGGCAGCGGTTTGCAAAGCGCTATCTAACTGCGAGTAAGCAATACCAAACTTACTGCCTTTTTTTGCAGTTGTAATATGCTGGTGCGTCCCTGCATCCACCTCCGGGTTAACTCGCAAGACTGCGTCAATCACCACGCCTAAGCGCTGAGCAATGGTGTTGATTCTATGAAGCTCCTCAATAGACTCCACATTGTATTGTCCCACGCCTTTATGCATGGCGTATTCCAGCTCGTTATCGGTTTTTGCCACTCCAGAAAAAATGACATCGGCCGGAGCAATACCTGCTGTGCAAGCGCGAGTTAACTCCCCGCCGCTGACAATATCCGCTCCGAGCCCGGCTTTTGCCATCAGCCGGAGTAAATTGATATTGCTATTCGCTTTTACCGCGAAATGAACCTTTGCCCCCGTGGGTTCAAAAGCCTTTAGGCAGGCCTGCATTTTTTGCTCAATCGCACTTTGCGAATAGCAATAAAATGGCGTTGGGTATTCTCGTGCAATGTCGGCTAAAGACATGCCTTCAATCATCGCCAGCTGGTTCTCATAGCGCATGCCGCGAGGTAGAGATGGTGAGGTCTTGTCTAGCATCGGTGAACTCCTAGAAATTTGTATCTACAGTCTAGTGTCACTGGCGAGGCTTAAGTACCTATAAAGCGGTGCTTTTCGGTGTGAAATGGACGGTTTTACCGACGAATCGCAGGATGACTAAAGGAAATTTTGGGTCTGATTGTCCAAGCAAGAGTCATAAGTTTGAATTGATTCTTCGTGCTAACTTTTTCCCAAGGTTTCCTCAAAACTTTCCACAATCCAATTCTTCGTCAAGACGATACGCTTTACCTTGCGAAAATCCCGGTGAAAAACGACGTAGGGCGTTCGCTGGGGCGTGGCTGGACTTGGAATTTCAATCAAGCCTTGACGTTCGGCGATAAACCTTGGAACCAACGAAATACCACAAGCTTCAATGGTGGCGGCACACAGCGTGCGAACACTACTGGACTTCAATACCAGTCGATGCGCGAGTCCATGCTTGGAAAACCAAGTGGCCTCTGGGATGTCGCCAAAGCTGTCGTCCATACCGAGCAAACTCTCGTTCTCAAGTGCGAGAGCGCTAGGGTCTCTACCGTTTAGATAGGCTCTGGAAGCGTATAGACCCAGCCTGAGCGATGGTAGACGCTTTGTCATCAGATTGTCGTCCTGTGGTCGATTCAGGCGAATGGCAATGTCAGCTTCACGTTTGGGTAAGCTAACATTGCTAGTAGACACGCTTAAAGTTAGTCGAAGGTCGGTATTGGTGCGTAAAAATGCGGCGAGTTTGGGCGCGAGAATGTCAGAAATAATAGGCTCAGTTGAAGAGATGACAACGGGTTCCAGGTTAACACCATCTCGTAGCATCGTTGCGATGCGCGTTAGCTCAGAAAATTGATCGGCAGGGCCTGCCATTTTTTCATAAACAATTTTCCCTTCTGCCGTTAACTCCACACCAGAAACGTGACGGTTGAGCAGTCGCAAGCCCAATTCCGATTCCAGTTTTTGCAGTCTGCGACTCACCGTCGCTACCGATAAATTTAACCGTTTCGCCGTGTCAGTGAAACTGCCTGTCTCAACCGAGCAGACGAAACACCTTATATTATCCCACATTTGATCATTCTCTTTCGTTGCATATTCGTAAATCTAAGTTACGTATATGACTATATAAGGATTGGCGCAAAGCTGCCAAGCTAAATTCATCAAAACTAGCTTGAGGGCACAGTAATGCAGCAACTGACTTATTTGGGACCGCAAAAATTAGAGTGGCAGGAAGTGCCTAGACCTAAATTATGTTCAGATGAAGCCGCTCTAGTTCGTCCCATTGCGGTAGCGCGTTGCGATTTAGATTTATACGTTGCGATGGGCGCTTATAAAACCCCGGGTCCCTTTGCCTTTGGTCACGAAATGACGGCAGTGATTGAAGAGGTGGGAGACAGTGTTAAGGGTTTTGTGCCTGGAGACCGAGTGATAGTGCCTTTTCAAATTCACTGTGGCACTTGTGACAATTGCAGACGTGGATGGACCAATGCTTGCACCGCAGTGTCGCCCTACGCGGCTTACGGTTTGGGTACACACCCGACAAGTGATTATGGCGGTGCGTTTTCCGACACAGTGCTAGTGCCCTATGCTGATGCCATGCTAGTGACCTTGCCAGATTCCATATCCCCTGCAGCAGGTGCCGGCTTGTCGGACAACGTAGCCGATGGGTATCGCACCGTTGCCAATGGCCTTAGAGAGTTTCCCGGTGAACCCGTATTGATCGTAGGGGGGCTTGCACAGAGCGTCGGCTTATACGCCATGCACGCAGCCCTTGCCTTGGGAAGCCGCCGTGTTGTTTACGCAGACAGTGACGACGCCCGGCTTAGCATAGCGAAGCACGCAGGTGCAGAAATTCTTAAGTTAAGCGACATGCATACACAAACCCGTCATGAAGATGACTTCCTCATCGTGGTGGACGCCTCCGCGACTCGAGAGGGGCTTATGTATGCGATGGCTTCTACTGCGCCCTGCGGTTTTTGCACCGGAGTAAGTGGAGGCTTATCTGGAATGATGGAGCTGCCACTTGCCAGTGCCTATATGAAGGGGATCAACTATCAAGTTGGCCGAGTGCACAGCCGAGTCGTCTTGCATGAGACACTGCATCACGCCTGCCAAGGTACCATTGATCCCTTGGCGTTTGTTGACGAAGTGCTGAGTTTTGACGATTGTATTGAAGCAATGCTCGACCCCAGACCGAAGTTAGTGTTCTGTCGTTGAGGGCCTCTGTCACTTACCTCAAGTCAAAATATTCAATGTCAGGAGGCGACGTAAACGCCTCTAAACTGGCAATAAAGCTGGGGTCACTCATTAAACCTGATAGAAATTCTTTATGCTCTTCCACCGAAGCCCATCGTTCGACGAAATGGAAGCGGTGGATATCTTTTTGGTTTTGATAGACATTGAAGCCACTGCAGTTATCTAGAGACAAACAATGATCCTGACTCCTTCTTATCACCTCTAGTGCCTCGGCACTCCGGCCATCTTTTGCCTCAATATTGACTATCGCGAATACATCCATAATTAGTCCTTTCAAAAATTAGTAGGCTCTTAAAAAATGTCAGCTATTTGAGCGCCTAAACTTTTCTTCTTCAACCTACTAGTACTTCAGAAGATAGTAGTCTGGCCCAAGATTAGCTGAAAGAATTTTAGCAAATTAGAAAGGTACAACAAGTCAAGATTTCTGTAGTAAAAGCAACTTTCACAGTGATTAAATCTATTAATACTGTAGCTAAATCAACTCCCATTGCAGTGAAAGCGCCACAGCTGAAGCCGTGGTTTTGGCGCGCAGCGATGACTTAATGTTGGCAATATGTTTATCGACAGAATTTATAGAGATAGCTAAGCTATCCGCAACCTGTTTAGTTTGTAAACCCTCAGCAACAAGTCTAATGACCTTCGTTTGCTTTGCCGTTAACAGTGGTTTTGAGTGCTGTAAAAAAGTCGACTTATGCCGAGACAGAACATTGCGATTAAACTTCAAAGACAGAGAAAGTATCTTATTTTCCACATCCTTAATGTAACTATTAAGCTCCTCTATCGAACCATCAAAGGACAGCGCCACCACAGATTTGAATCCCAAGACATTCCGCAGTGGTATCAGGATACCCCTGTTAACATCAAGATCTCTATTCAAATCCATGAGTTTATTTTGTCGAGCGGACAAACTAACCGAACGTCTTACCTTGCGATAACTGGCAGCCTTGCCGTGTGAAAGCCAATAAGCGGTCGACGGATCTACCTGATAAAACTGATTCCTATTATAGTCCTCAATAAAGCCTTTTGGATAAGTGCTAACTCGCCTAACAGAAGGATCATCAAGTTCATGTAAATGACAAGCCGCAGAGAATATCCAATGACCGAAGCCTAGTGAATGCATCTCATCTTGAAACCCCTCGATCAACTCCGACCGATCGAAATCATCGCTATGAATAGTGGTTGCTTGCACAAAGTGTCTCCAGTACGCATTAATAAAATGAATTGCGCTTATTCGATCTCGATTAATTGCTAAGGCAATACCCCGCAGCGCCGCAGAATAATACACCTTTTTCGTCCCTCAGTGTTTACCGCCAAAAGAAGATCCTCAGCAATGAAAACAGCTCCTTGCTTCAACTAAGAAAAACCAGCCTTGATTGCGTATTTAAACCACCCTCATCATCGCCTTGTAAAACTATCCGCAAAGTCTCGAAAACTGCTACTATTCATTCCTAAATAAACCCCAAGACCGAGGACTTGTGAGTGGACAAATTTGACCGCGCCATTATTGACTTACTAACCCAAAATGCGCGTTTATCCCTCTCCCAAATAGGCCGTGAAATAGGCTTATCCCGCACCTCCGTTGCAGAGCGTGTACAGCGTTTAGAAGACAACAAATTCATCGAAGCCTACACAATAAAACTCGGTGAAGCCTCTTCCCCCACCGTAGTTTCCGCGTACTTCCAGATGACCTTCAGGCCATTTAAACTAGAGCGGCTACAGCCTTCAATTGCAGCCATTAGCGAAATAAAGCACTGCCAAGCCTTGAGTGGAGAAATTGACCTAATAGCCTACATAGAGACTCAATCAATGGACCGACTAAACCAAGTGAGGGGCCAGCTAGAGCAACTACCTGACCTACAGCGCCTAATAACCTGTCCCGTTCTAGAGAAAGTAAAATAAGTCCCCTGCGTCGCGTCGTCCAAAAAATCAAACCATACAGTCACCCGAACAGACCGAATCAGCAGAGCAAACAGATATAGGTTTAGTCGTGCCTTGAGCGCCACTTCGCCCATTCAGAACGCGTCTTTTAGCCTACCCCCTCTGACCAAGGTCATTTAGCGAGGACTGTTTGAGTCCGGCACGGGCGAGTTCCGCAGCGGCTTGGTCAGAGGGGGTAGGCGTGCGTTCGGGCGGAGTGGCGCTCAAGGCACGGCTAAGCCGGCGCCGGCACTCATCTAGTCAGCAATCCCTACCTATCAACAAGCTTATTTTTCGCCTCAATCCACTGCCCCATATACTGAGTACTCTTATGGCTATGGTGTCGCATCATAGCCCCGATAAAATTCCTCAAACGATGCTCACCCAAATTCGCAAAAACCCATTCAACTCGGTTCAACAGCCCCTCCTGATGTAAATGCTTCGCAAAGCGTTGCTCAACAACAGCAAAGCCCTCAGCCTGAGCCTCCAGCCATCGCTCCTCATCGCCATACAGCCTTACCGCCTGCGCCACCAAAGCTTCAGCATTACACCCAATGCTGCCCGGAAACGGCAGCTCAGCATTGATCCCCTCAGCCGCAATAGGGCTTGCCGCACTGGGCGTGCCGCAGCACATAGCATCCCCCAACTTTCCCTTCAAGCCTGCGCCAAAGCGCAGCGGCGCCAAATTTACCCTAGCGCCTTGCATCACCGTTAAAGCGTCCGGAGCCCAACCCTCAACCAAGAACCCCTGCTTCACATTCCGTAAAGCCGTAGCCTTAGGTGGCGTATATGCCCCATAAATTTTCAAGCGTGCCTTTGGCAGTGCACGCCGAATCTCCGGCCACAAAACTTCCTTAAGCCACAACACCGCGTCCCAGTTTGGCGGGTGTCTGAAATTACCGATGGAAATGAAATCACAACGCTCCGAAAAGCTTGGCAATTGCTCACGTTGAGCCTCACTGGGAGCCGTTAATTGCAGGGGGTAATAAACCAGTAACTCAGGATCAATATTAAACGTGTCCGTGAGCAGCCTCAGCTCCACCTCGGAAATAATCAAGCTTAAATCACAGCGGTAGATAGCGGCGATTTCTCGCTGAGCTAATTCCGTAAACAACATCTCTGGTGATGTTTCTGTACTGATGTCCCAATCGTCAGTCTGTGCTTTTAATCGAGACTTATGCAAGTCATGCCGAGCGTGCCGAAGACAAAAAAGATCTTCAGTATCGAGAATGCGCATCGCCTCAGCGCAATGTTTTTCAACCCGCCAGGCAAACTGCTCCTCCATCATGAAGCGATCAAAAAGTACAATGTTGGGTTGCAGTTCACTTAAGTAATGATCGAAGCTGGCGTCATTGAGTAAAATATCTTGTGTATCAATGCCCATTGAAGCCAGGTCTACCATATGTTCGCCTCGCTGGGCGGGGCTTGCGAAACTGATTTTCCAGCCTCGACTTTGAAAACTTTCCAGTAAGCACAGCATGTGCGAACCCGCCGCGGACGAGCGAGGTTCAGGCCAAACATAGGCGATAACCAGTATGTGAGGTGTGGCAGGCATAGATGTTATCTCTTCTAAATTGCTAAGTGGGTCACAGACTCAGGCTTATAGCGGCGTAGTATGAGAGCAGTAGTACACACACTCCTCCATGCAGATCAATTTGCATCTTTGGGCCTTCATATGTCGGCCCCGTTTTTCCTGAATGAATTTTTGCCGTAACGATTATTTTTCCGCTTGGAGCAAGGGGCTTATTCGTTCCTGGTATGATCGCTCCAAAAATTGCATTTTTCGGCGAAGTACATTTTTTTCTGTCGCAGGCTCATCGTCAAACACCATCCACTGCCTTTTATCACCCTCGGAGCTAGGCCACAGCGCTAATCCTTCTCCATTTGGATTGCCGGTACGAATAAAATTCAGCCAGTAGGCGCGCAGAGTGTTAGCCGTGCTGGAGCTACCGCTGAATAGCATGGGTACTTCTGAGTAGTGCGGCGCCCCAGGAAAAGAATTTCTTTGCTCTGGGGGCAGGTAGTCGAATAGATAGAGGTAGCCTGGTTGATTCACTAAAGGCATGTGTTGTGTGACAGAGAACGCATTGTGCACATAGCGAATGTCGCCATACAGTCGGCCTAAACCTTGCGCTTCACTGCTATCGAAATCATCTCTATACAAGCGGCGCGCTCGGCTTATTTTGTTTGGTATCTGGGAGAATATATAGTGCTTATTCCGCGGTGTAGGGGTAAAAAAATTGCCGTCAAAGCTGGTTCCACCGGCAATAAACGGTACGGAATGTTGCTTCCCTTGGGCAAAGAGAACGGCCGATTCTTCGGGTAAGCTAATGCCGTCCACAAAAGGTAATTGTGCCCCTGGAAAAGTTTCAGCGAAATTCTGTGCCGGTATGTTGTACAGTTCCTCGGGGGACAGCTTTCTGTCTTGTGAGTGGGCTGCCAAGGCGGCAAGTTCGATCGATAACTCTTCTGCACTAGAGGCTTTTTTTAGCCTGCGAGCCTCGCGGGTTCGGGGTTTGGGTGAGGTGCCATAACCGCTTTGGGTAATCGCAGCACTGAATAAGCCAGCGGCTTGTGGGCTCACCATCAGCTGCTGTACAGCCATGCCTCCAGCTGAGCCGCCCATAATTGTTAAGCGTTCAGGGTTGCCGCCAAATTCATCGATATTCGTCTGCAGCCACTTTAATGCAGCAATCATATCCATCAAGCCATAATTGCTACCCTCGGGGTGCTTGAGAGCCGGATGCGCAAAGAAACCCAGAGCACCCAGACGGTAGTTCAATGTGACGAGAATAACGTTTTCTTCATTCCATTTTGCACTGCTGAAAACCGGAGAGGCACCACTGCCGTTGACAAAGCCGCCTCCGTGAAACCAGACGACGACCGGAAGTTTTTCATTAGTGTTGGGTTGGCTGGGGACGGATATGTTGAGGGTGAGGCAATCTTCGCGGGACACCTGTGCCTGATTTTTCTGTGGGCAGATGTAGCCAAATCGATCAGCTCTGCGCAAGCCCTGCCAAGAAGTGGGCGGCGCCGGCGCTTGCCAGCGCATATTGCCCACAGGAGCCTGGGCGTAAGGAATCGCTCGGAAATGGATGCTATGACCCTCTTGGACGCCTTTGAGTTGCCCTTGCTCTATGTCGCGAATGAGGGAGCTGTCTGCCGAGCTAGCATGGGCGAGGCCGATCGTAGCCCATGCCAGCCAGATAAAAGGGGTGAATAAGTGCATGGATAGATTTCTTCTGCCTGATTATTGATGGGACTGTGGCGTCCTTCGTCTTCTATTGTGACACCAATCCGTTTAAAGAGATGAGCTATGTTGTCTGCACTTTCCCTTAAAATCAATACACTGCGGGCATTGGCCTTGCTAGCGGTGGTTTTTGTGTTCATGGCCGGCTGCAGTGAAAAACTTCAAACCGAGGCTAAAGAACAAAAACCTTCTAAAACGATAGTGGTTGCAGAAGCTGGGCATGCCCTTCAGGACGAAGGTATTCAATGGTACCAAGGGAGCGTTGCAGCGGCCTTTGCAGACGCTAAAGCCCAGAGTAAACCTGTATTACTGTACTGGGGGGCCGAGTGGTGTCCTCCTTGCGCCCAACTTAAGGCCACCATATTCAAGCAGCAAGACTTTATCGCCAAAACCCGGCTGTTTGTGCCTGTGTACCTAGACGGTGATGAGCCCAATGCGCAAGCTCAAGGGGAAACCTTTGGCGTGCGCGGTTACCCCACCTTAATTGTACTGTCGCCGGACGGGCTTGAGTTAACCCGTATTCCCGGTGGTCTAGAGCTCGACCGCTACGCCAAGGTGCTCGATCTTACGCTTAGAGACGTTCGCCCCGTTAAGGCCAGTTTTGAGGCCGTGGTGGCGGGCCAAAGTGTTAATGCTGACGACTTTCGTCTCTTGGCTTATTATTCTTGGGGGCAGGACAATCAAAGAGTACTGTCTGAACACCAAAACAGTGAGGCCTTTGAACAACTCTATCGCGCTTGTCCAGGCGACATGGCGGAGGTAAAAATTCGCCTTTATTTGATTTATCTGCAGATGCGCATTGCCGATTTGGAAGAGAATGAACATCTGCCAATGGATGTACAGCAAAGTGCTTTGGCGCAATTGGATGTGCTCTTGGCGCAACCCAGTTTAGTGAGGAGTAATTTGGACTTCCTGTTTTATGAGCTGGAGTCTACTATCGCGGCTCTAGCCGATGTGGAGAGCGAGGATTTACCTAAGCGCTGGTTGGCGGCTGTGCAGGCCCAGGCAGACAATGAAAAGTTGTCATTGATGGAGCGCCTGGGGCCACTAAATGTAGAAGTGGGTGTAGAGAGGCTGCTGAACAATGAAATATCGCCTGCACTTAAGAACAAAATACAGACGCGCCTAGCATGGGCCGACAACATGATTCACAATGATTATGAGCGTCAGTCGGTGGTGAATATGTCTTGGGGTATTCTCAGCGACGCGGGTATGGACGCGGAAGGCGAGGCATTGTTAACCGCGGCAATGGCGAAATCTTCATCACCGTATTACTTTATGGTGGATATTGCCGATGTGGCTCAGCGGGCAGGGCGCAGCGAAGAGGCTATAGCCTGGTTGGCTCGGGCCTATAGTGAGTCTGAAGGTCCTGCTACACGAGTGCAGTGGGGCGTGATGTATGTGATGGGCTTGGTAGAAATGACGCCAGGCGATAGCACGGAGATTAAGACAAAAACTTTGAAAGTATTGTCTGAACTTAAGTCTGGAGATGATTATTATCAACGCAACTTTAGCAAAATGATGTCAATGTCACAGGCTTTATTGAAGTGGAGTGAGGCAGGTCAACACCGAGATGTAATAGATGCTTTGCGTGCCAATAGAGATGAGCGCTGTGAGCGCTTGGAATCAGGTAGCGAAGCGAAGAGCAATTGTTTGGCCTTTTTATCGAAAGGTTTAGGCTCGGCTTAAGTGCTTGAAAAATTGTAAGGCTAGTTAAAGTAGTCAGATGCATGAATAGAATTTTAATAAATAAATAACCAACTAAGGAAAACATTACTTGTGAATATTCTAGTAAAGGCTAGCCTCGCGCTCGCCATCAGTTTTAGCTCAAATTGGGTGCTGGCAAGTCCAGTGGAAAACTTGTCAGCCGAGATGTCGAAGCAAATTGTTGCGGCTGCGAATATAGAGCCCAGTAGCCGTTTCGACGGTTTTTTAGCGCAAACACTCACTCAGGATTTCTTTGCCGACAAACCCGCATTGGTTGACGCGGTTGAAAAATATCGCGCCAGTAAAAGCTTGAGTGATGATGAGCTACACGTTCTTCAGCGCCTTTTGGGCTTGTATACTCGGGTGAAGCACGGTCATGACGCGATGAACACCTTGGCGCAGCTCGTTGCAATTCCCACCTTTCGCGTGGACGGTGTTGAGCAACATGACAATCCTGAATTTCATAAGTTTAGCCGCGCATTAGCGGCGATTGCTGAAGATTTCAATCTTGCTTTTCGTAACGTTGATAATCGAGTGTATGAGGTGTCGCTCAAAGGCAGTTCGAAAGAAGTGGTAGGTATACATGCTCACGCCGATGTTGTGCCTGTAACCCCCTCGCTGTGGCAGTTGGAAGACGGCACTAAACTCGATCCTTTTAAGCTGACACGCTTGGGCGACCGTATGTATGGCCGCGGAACTGAGGACGATAAAAATGGCATCGTAGTATCGATGTACGCAATGAAAGTGGTCCAAGAAGAAAATATTCCGCTAATGCGCAATATTCATTTGTTGGTAGATACCACGGAAGAGACTTCATCCGACGCAATTCCACACTACTTTTCAAAAAATCCCACACCTAATTATAATCTCGCCCTTGATGGTGGTTACCCAGTCGTCATTGCTGAAAAGGGTACCGGTTCAATACTGGCTAATTTTCCAGAGCGGAGCGGACAAAAAAACAAAAATTCCACAGCAGAAATCATTTCTGTCACGGGCGGTCTAGCCATAAACCAAATTCCCGGAGCAAGCGTTGCAGTAGTGACTACGTCAGAGCCTAAAAAATTAGCCGCTCGGCTGAATAAAATGGCTAAGGCGTTTGTAAGCGCGAATGGAGGTAATTTCTCTATTGTTGCCGACGCTGGTGAGAGCGATGTTAACTTAACGGTAAAAGGGGTGTCTGCACATTCGTCTGAACCCAGTGGCGGTGTGAATCCAGTGTCTCGTATGTTCATGTTTATTGAATATGCACAGCAAAAGAAAGCGACCTTTAAATTCAATCATGTAACGGATGCGGCGAGCTATGTTGCGGCGAATTGGGGCTTGGATTTTCACGGTAAAACCATCGGTATCGATTTTACCCACGACTTTATGGGCCCGCTTACCAGTTCGGTTACTTTGGTGAGCCAAAATGATTCAACCTTTACTGTGGGGGTGAATTTACGCGTTCCTGTTGGGCGTGATTCGGCAGTCTTGAAACAGCACCTCACGGAGCGATTGAGCACTTGGCAGAGTGAAAATTCTGTAGCGCTCGAAATGAGCATCGCGCTTAGAGAGCCTATGTATCGCAATCCCAAGGGGCCTTGGGTAAATGCTTTACTTGACGTTGCCACCGAAAATTTGTCTATGCCTCGTGAGTTTGGATCTTCGGCTGGCGCAACCTCCGTGCATAATTTACCGAACGGCGTGCAGTTCGGCCTGGCAATGCCTAGCAAGAAATACACGGGTCACAATGCCAACGAATTCAAACGCGTAGAGCAATTTCTACTCGACTTGCAGATCATTACGGAGATGATTACCCGGGTTGGTCAAATGCCAAGCCTGGAGTGAAAACCAGTAGTAAAAATCAGTAGTAAAAACCAGAAGTAAAAACCATAAGGACTTAGTTCATGTTTATTTCAGACAGCTTTGATAGTGGTAATATTCGGGTGCTGGATGCCAGCGACCCAGAGAATATTCAGTTGGAAATCAAAGCCGACAATGCCTCTGATTTTTTGCAATGGTTTCATTTTCGTTTAGAAGGTGAACCTGGTCAAACAGCGCGCATCCATATCATGAACGCGGGTAGCGCGGCTTTTTTGGATGGCTGGCCCGACTATCAGGTATGTACTTCATGGAATAGACAGGACTGGTTTAGAACTCCCACACACTATCAAAACGGTGTGCTTAGTTTTGAAATTGAACTGGACCAGAGTGCAGTTTACTTTTCATACTTTGCCCCCTACAGCTACGAGCGCCATCTTGATCTATTGGCCTGGGCGCAAGAGGATGATCGTGTGCTGGGTGAAACTTTGGGGCAAACCCTCGACGGACGAGATATGACCTTGCTCACTATTGCCAACTGCGAAGCGCCAAGTCAGAAGGTGTGGGTTATGGCGCGTCAGCATCCCGGTGAAACCATGGCAGAATGGTTTGTAGAGGGTTTTCTGGAGGCCTTGCTTGATGAAGACAACCCTTTGTCTGTAGCACTGCTGCGCGACACCGCTTTCTACGTTGTGCCCAATATGAACCCAGACGGTTCAGTGCGTGGCCACTTAAGATGCAATGCTGCGGGTGCAAACCTCAATCGCGAGTGGCAAGCTCCTTCGATGGAACGCAGCCCCGAAGTGTATCTTGTGCGAGAGCGCATGATGGAGGAGGGGGGCGATGTTTTTCTCGATGTTCACGGTGACGAGGCTTTACCCTACAATTTTGTGGCCGGTTGCGAAGGCAACCCAGGTTACAACGATTGCCACGCAAACCTTGAAGCCGTATTCAAGCAGGCTTATATGCGGGCCTCGCCAGATTTCCAAGATACCGTAGGTTATCCCGTTAGCCCTCCCGGCCGCGCTAACATGACCGTTGCGGCAAATTGGTTGGGCGAGCATTTCAAAACATTGTCTTTCACTATTGAAATGCCCTTCAAAGATAATGCCGATCTGCCCAATTTGGATGTAGGTTGGTCGCCTTCTCGCAGCGCGCAGTTGGGTCGAGATGTAATGCACCCCATACGGGCTACCTTAGCCGAAATAGCAGAAACCCGCTAAACGAAACAATACTAAAGGGCCGAAAGGTCCTTTTTTATACAAGTGCTTTCCAAATTGCTATATAACCATTAGTATGGACTCTATTCACTTAAGGAATAAGAGCCTCGCTTATGAATGCCTCCCATATCTCCGCCCAACAGTATGCTGCTTTGCATAAATCTCAGCCTACTTTAGTGACCTTAGACGTTCGAACACCGGCTGAAGTGGCAGCTGAAAATGCCCCTAACAGCCACAATTTGCCTTTACAAGAAATTGATCAGAAAGCTTTAGACGGCGTATTAAGTCGCATTGATTGCGGGCCAGAGCAAACAGTCTATCTCCTTTGCCAGGCGGGCCAGCGGGCTAGAATGGCCAGTGAAAAGGCGGGCCAACTTATTTCTAACCCTCTGGTGATCATTGAGGGTGGCATCAACAGTTTGCGAGCCACCGATCTCAGCTTACAGAGCTCAGCCAATCCAGTTATGTCATTAGAGCGACAGGTGCGCATAGCCGCTGGCTCACTGGTATTGTGTGGGACAATATTGGGTTACACGGTAAATCCCGCTTTCTATGGCCTAGCCGCTTTTGTGGGAGCGGGGCTTACTTTCGCCGGAATCACAGACACCTGTGCTATGGGTATGGCGCTCGCGCGGATGCCATGGAACAAGTAATCCTCAAGAGGTTACATTATTCAGTATGACTTTTCTCTTGGGCGTAGTCATCGGAAGCGTTCTGGGTCTTACGGGGGCCGGTGGTTCTGTGTTCGCCGTGCCCCTGCTAATTCTAATATTGAAATTGCCCATTGTTGACGCCATCGGTGTTTCTCTTGGCGTGGTAGCCGTCAGTGCCCTGTACGGAAGTATTCGCAATTTTCGCGGTAATAGTATCCTGTGGGTGCAGGCCACCTTACTGGGTATTAGCGGCGTAATTTGCGCGCCTGCAGGCCGGTTGCTAGGTGCACAACTTCATGAATCGCTGCTGCTCGTCGGGTTTAGCGTTTTAGCCTTTATCATAGCCCTGAGGATGTTTTGGCAAGCGAAAGTTAGCCCTGAAGCCAGTGCGATAACGCGCAGCTCAAACCTCAGACAACAAAACCAGAGCGCCCCAATTTGCAGAATGAGCCCAACTGGACAGTTTCAGTGGGGCCTGCGTTGTGTGGGAGGCCTGCTGCTCAGCGGCTCGTTGGTGGGGCTGCTGACCGGCTTGTTTGGCGTAGGGGGAGGGTTTCTAATTGTTCCCTTACTCATCTATCTAAACCAAGTTAGCTTCCAGCAAGCCATCGCGACGTCTCTAGTGATCATTGCGGTGGTCAGCAGCTCCGGTTTTGCGAGTTACTTATTCAGTGCTGCAGAGCTGAATTATTCATTGCTTTGTATCATTGCTGCTGGAGGCATCTTCGGAATGCTCTTGGGGCAAATGATCGCGCAAAAGGTATCAGGCCCAAAATTGCAGCAAGTGTTCGCAATTTGTTTAGCGTCAATTGCGGGGCTGATGATTTTTATATAATGAATTGCTCGTGTTCGCCTACAAGTTTGGGGGTGAGCGCACTATCGTTAATAGGTTGCCATTTGGCATAGACGAAACCCACACTTTAAGGCACAGGCAAATGATATTTAGGCAGCTGTTTGACGAGACCAGTTACACCTATAGTTACCTACTGGCTGATGAGCAGACCAAAGAGGCCTTAATCATTGATTCGGTGGAGGAAAAGGTAGAGGACTACATGCTCTTATTGGGAGAATTAGGACTGACGCTTACGGCGACCTTAGATACTCATACCCATGCAGACCATATAACGGCTGCCAGCGTACTCAGGGACCGCACCGGCTGCCAAAGCCTCGTGGGGAAACAATCTAAAGCGGATTGTGCCTCTGCAAAATTCCAGCACAAGGATCTAATTAAGGTGGGTAAGCACAGCCTTAAAGTGCTTTATACCCCTGGTCATACAGACGATTCCTATAGCTTTCTGCTCGACGGTCCAGAGCCCAAACTCTTCAGTGGGGACACTTTGCTAATACGTGGAACTGGCCGGACTGATTTTCAAAATGGCAGTGCCGCGCAACAGTATAGAAGCCTCGTGGATATATTGCTCGCCTTACCTGGTCATACCCTTGTATACCCTGGGCATGATTATAAGGGGGCAAGTGTTTCCACCATCGGCGAAGAGCGTCAACACAACCCAAGGTTAAAGGTAGCGTCAGAGCAAGACTACGTTGAGTTGATGGAGGCTTTGCATCTGCCAAACCCCGCTCTTATGGACATAGCGGTACCGGCCAACCAGGCCTGCGGCAAACACAAGCCTTTAGCGTGACGTCACCACAAGGTATGCCACTAGGCGCTCAGTCCCTGTATTAGTAATGCGGTGGTTCAAGTCGGCTCGATAGCTAGCGGTATCGTTTTCCTGCAATACCCGCCGGGTTTCGCCCGATTCAATTTCGGCTTGCCCTTTGGCAACGGTTAGCAGTTCCCGAGTGCCTTCAAAGTGGGCCGAGCTAGGCAACGACTCGCCAGCGGCCAACTCAAGTTCATAAAACTCCACCGACCGCTCTAAGTGTAGAGGCGACAATGTGCGGATAGTACAGCGATCGTCTGAGCGAAACAGGTTGTTAGCGTCATCACCGTGTACCACTTCAATACTAGGGGAAGTCCAGGGCTGGTCTACCAATTCCCCAATCGTAATTCCAAACGCTTGAGCTATACGAAAGGTCACAGCCAAGGTCGGATTTGCTTGCCCGCGCTCAATCTGGCTCAGCATCGAGCGGCTAACCCCGGAACTGCTCGCTAATTGGTCTAAAGTGAGTTTATGACTTTTGCGCAGTTCGGCCACGCGCTGACATAACACGTCACCTGTTTGATCGCTCTTCTGGGTCATTGGTTTTCCTGCATAAGAGAAATTAGTCTTGCATAAAGGAATCATGGGCGTTAGTCTGCTCATAATCCATTATCTTGTAATTATTTCCACTATCTTGAATGTGCATAGTATCGCTAGTGGCGTTAATGAACAAGACTCAGTAGTGAGGCAAAAAATGAAAGCTCTAGTGAAAAGGCACGCACAGGAAGGTTTGTGGTTGGAAGATGTGCCGATGCCGGAAATGGGTATAAACGACGTTCTTATTAAGGTCGATCGTACCGCTATTTGTGGTACAGATTTACATATTTATAACTGGGACACCTGGGCGCAAAAAACCATTCCGGTGCCTATGGTAGTAGGGCACGAATTTGTAGGAGAGATTGTCGACGTTGGCTCTAATGTCATTGATTTTAAATCTGGGCAAATTGTCTCGGGGGAGGGGCATGTAGTGTGTGGCCGCTGTCGCAACTGCATGGCCGGCCGCCGCCACCTCTGTGCTGACACCAGCGGCATTGGTGTTAACCGCCAAGGGGCATTTGCTGAATATGTTGTGCTGCCAATGTCTAACGTGTGGGAGCATCGAGCCGGCATAGATTTAGACGTGGCGGCGCTCTTTGACCCCTTTGGCAATGCGGTACACACGGCCTTGCAATACGATTTACTGGGAGAGGACGTACTGATTACTGGCGCGGGTCCTATTGGTGCTATGGCCGCTGCTGTGTGTCGCCATGCTGGCGCTCGCCATGTCGTCATTAGCGACTTGAATCCGGAGCGCTTGGCACTGGCAAAAGAATTAGGTGCAACTCATACCGTAGATGTACGACACGAAAGCCTGGCCGATGTTCAGGCGCAGCTAGGTATGAGTGAAGGTTTTGATGTGGGCTTGGAAATGTCGGGCAGTCCTGAGGCGTTTACACAAATGCTGGAGGCTATGTGTCACGGCGGCAAAATATCTATGTTGGGCATTCCCAGTAAAGACATGGCCATTGATTGGAATGTAGTGATATTCAATATGCTGACCATCAAAGGCATTTATGGTCGGGAGATGTATGAAACCTGGTACAAAATGTCAGTGATGGTCGATAGCGGCTTAAACATCGCCCCGGTAATTACACACAGGCTTGGCTATCAAGATTTTCAGCAGGGCTTTGATGCAATGAAAAGTGGTAGGGCCGGTAAGGTCATACTGAACTGGGCTACGGCTTAGACGAAGCGGACAAATAAGGGCAAAACAATGAACGACCATTTTTTAGAGCATGTCAGCCTTGAGCTGGCCGGCATTGAGGCCGCGGGATTGTACAAGCATGAACGCGAAATCACCACGCCACAAGGGGTCCAAGTTGGGGTCAATGGGCGCGATCGGGCTTTGAACTTGTGCGCGAACAATTACTTGGGCTTAGCGCAGCACCCAGCCGTGAATGACGCCGCGCGCCAAGGCTTGAGCGATTGGGGGTATGGCATGGCTTCCGTGCGGTTTATCTGTGGCACGCAAAGTATCCATAAGCAGTTGGAATCAAAGCTGAGTGAATTTTTGGGTACGGAAGACACCATTCTTTATCCTTCCTGCTTTGATGCCAATGGCGGCTTGTTTGAAACTCTTCTCGGTCCAGAGGACGTAGTGATTTCCGATGCTCTAAATCACGCGAGCATTATTGATGGTGTGCGCTTGTGTAAAGCTAAACGTTATCGTTATGCCAATAATGACATGGCCGATTTAGAGTCCCAATTGCAGGCGGCCACCAAAGCGGGCGCGCGTTTTAAACTGATAACAACAGACGGTGTGTTTTCAATGGACGGATACATTGCCCGTCTCGATGAAATTTGTGATCTAGCGGACAAATATAACGCCCTGGTGCATTTTGATGATTGTCACGCAACAGGTTTTGTTGGCCAGTCGGGGCGAGGCACGCACGAATATAGAGGCTGCATGGATCGGGTGGATATTATCACCGGAACCCTAGGTAAGGCTCTAGGAGGTGGCAGCGGTGGCTATACCTCGGCGCGTAAGGAAGTGGTAGAACTCTTGCGCCAGCGTTCTAGGCCCTATTTATTCTCCAATACGGTAGCACCACCGGTGGTTGCCGGAGCGCTTAAGGCCTTGGAACTGGTGAGTGAGTCTACAGCCTTGCGCGACAAGCTCGCGGCCAATACAGCACGCTTTCGTGACGGTTTAGATCGCTTGGGTTTTGACCTGCTGCCCGGAGAGCATCCCATCGTGCCAGTGATGATGCACGACGCTTTAAAAGCGAGCCAATTTGCCGAGCGCTTGCTAGCGTTGGGGGTTTATGTCGTGGCTTTTTCCTTTCCTGTGGTGCCAAAGGGTAAGGCGCGTATCCGAACCCAAATGTCGGCAGCGCTTAGCGATGCAGACATTGATCGAGCAATAGAGGCATTTGCCAGAGCGAAATCAGAGTGAATTGGTGCAGTTCAGTTGTTGAGGGCTGGTATTGGTATCTTGAGCTTGATACTTTAGCGGGAGTTTCCATGAAAATAATAAAGGATCCACTCGATGCAATACCTTTTACCCTTGGCTCAGTTTCAGGCACAGCTGGAGGCTAACCCCGACCAAGTTTGGCTACATCAGCCCATCAATCAAGAATTTTATACGCTCACGTGGCGTGAGGTTGACCTTCAAGCTAGACGAATTGCCGCTGGACTAAAGGCGCAGGGTTTTGTAGCGGGCGATCGCATTGCCCTACTCTCAAAAAACTGTGCGGAATGGTTTGTGAGTGACATTGCGATCATGATGGCGGGCATGGTCAGCGTGCCCATTTATTCTACCGCGGGCGTCAAAACCATAAGCCATGTATTGTCACACAGCGGCAGCAAGGCCATTTTTGTCGGTAAGCTCGACAGTTTGGACGCCGCGAACGAAGCTATTCCCAAAGGCGTTCTCAAAATAGCCTACCCTTACCCGAGCTGCAACGCGGACGTTCAGTGGAGTGACTGGCTGAGCACCTATCAAGTAATGCCCGTCGCCGATGTGGCAGAGCACATTCCTGATGACCTGATGACCATTGCATACACCTCTGGCAGTACCGGATTGCCAAAGGGCGTGGCCTTAACTTATCGCAATATTGGGTCCTCCAGTTCTTGTTCCGCTAAGGCCTTTGATTCAAAGCCTGGGGACCGGTTAATGTCCTACTTACCGCTAGCGCATATTACTGAACGTGGTGTGGTTGAATGGATGTCGGTCTATGGCGGTGTTGAGATTGCCTTCGTGGAGTCTCTTGATACCTTTATTGCCGACGTTCGATATGCACGGCCTTCAGGGTTTATTTCTGTGCCGCGTTTATGGACAAAGTTTCAGTCTCAAATTCTCGCCAAGATGCCAGATCGAAAACTGCAGCGACTGCTGAAAATTCCGATTGTTGGAAAAATGGTGGCGAAAAAAATTCGCGAGGGTTTAGGTTTGGACAAGTGCCGAACTTTCGGCTCGGGTTCAGCCCCAATTTCTCCAGAAATTTTACGCTGGTATGAGCGTATCGGCATTGAAATTTCTGAAGGTTGGGGGATGACGGAAACCTCTGGCCTCTCGTGCAGCACCATTCCTTTTGATACGCGTTTTGTGGGTTCAATTGGTAAGCCCATTGATTGCGTTAAGATGAAATTGTCTGACGAAGGCGAAGTTTTGATTGGCGGTGATGCAGTATTTACTTATTACTACAACAATCCTGAAGCGACTGCTGAGGCGATTGTGGACGGTTGGTTCCACACGGGTGATCGAGGCACCATCGACGAAAATGGCTGTTACAACATTGTGGGCCGAGTAAAGGAGCAGTTTAAAACCTCAAAAGGCAAATATGTGGCGCCAGTGCCTATTGAAAGCATGTTGGCGCGCAACTCCATTATTGAACAGGTCTGTGTGCTGGGCTCAGGGCGCAAGCAACCATTGGCCATTGCGGTATTAAATGAACAGAACCAAGAATTTAATGATGAAGTTCATCAAGGTCTTATCCGCACCCTGAAAGAAGTTAATTCGGAGTTGGAAAGTCATCAGCGTCTCGATCATTTGGTGGTGTGTACCGATTTCTGGACCATTGAGAATGAATTGTTAACGCCCACGCTGAAAATAAAGCGTAATAAACTGGAAGAGCGTTATGGCAGTTATTTGCATAAAGTCTTGGACGGTGACGTAATTTGGGAAGCTGGAACCTAAATTACGTCAGCATCAAAGTGATAGGCTTGAAACGCTCAGTTGACGGTGAAAGCCTATTGGTCTTATCCTCAGATGGTAAAAATAACAACAAACATATTAGGAGATAGAATTATGAAGACTCAAAATGTACTGGGTAGCCTTGCTCTCGTCACCGTGTTATCCATGTCTTTAGGTGCTTGCAGTAACGATTCCTCTAATGAAGCATCTTCTGGTTCTGCATCACCTGAAGCTTCATCGATGATGGACAAAGCCAAGGATGCGGCCAGCGGCGCGATGGATGCAGCGGCGGAATCAACGTCCGATGTAATGGACAGCGCGGGTGATATGGCGGATGACGCGATGGATGCGGCCAGTGATATGGCGGACGACGCCGTTGACGCAGCGGCCGATGCTGTAGACGATGCCGGTGATGCCATGGGTGATGCGGCAGACTCTATGAGTGATAAAGCTGAAGGCATGGCAGAAAAAATGGCTGACAAGCTGAAGTAATAATTGTTTGTGTGAAATCAGGGCCACCAGCGTTTGGGGTGGCCCTGATTTATTTTGAGTATTGCTATGATAGACATTGAGTTGGCAGGGTTTCGAGCTTGGCCGGCCGCCGAAGAAATTAACGATAGGGGCATGGTACTTCGTCGCTCGGCGGGTTACACCAAACGCGCCAATTCAGCTAATTTGATTCAATCACTGCAAGGAGATTTTTCTGCACGGGTTCGCGAATGTGAGCAGTATTTTGAGCACAATAAACTTCCTTGTATATTTAGACTTTCTGCCTTTTGCGACCATTCTCGGTTTGATGAATATTTAGATTCTTTGGCCTATCGCCTTGTAGACCGCTCATTCGTCTTGACTCGCACATTGATTGAAGGTGTTGAAATGCCTGTGTCAGACAATATCACCTTGGAACATTTACAGGTGCGCGAGTGGCTAGAACATTTCTACAGGCTCAGTAACAATTCGCTAGATAAGCAGGGCGCGCATATTGAAATTCTAGAGCGTATCTCTGATCCAGTGTGTCCAATGGTGTTGCTGCGGGATGGCTCTCCCGTGGCCTGCGGCTTGGGAGTATTGAGTGACAATGTCTTTGGTGTGTTTGATGTTGTCACGGGGCAGCAGTGGAGAAATAAGGGCTATGGTGCTGCGCTTGTTAAGAACTTGTTAAGTTGGGCTCGCGAGCAAGGCGCAGATCAAAGCTATCTTCAGGTTGTTGCGGAGAACCAGTCTGCGCTCAAATTGTATGAGAGCTTGGGTTATAAGTTGGCGTATGAGTATTGGTATCGAGTGAAATAGAACGCGGGAATTTGCCTAAGCCTGGCAGACGCTTGGTATTTGATAATTGCTTCGCTTTTTACTCGATCATTGGGGAGGGCTTATCTCGTCAAGTAGATTTCTAGCATTTTCTCCAAGCTAAGCTATAAATAAAGAAGCCCAATACGCTACTTAAAGAAGGTAATCATGGAATCGCGAGTTTTTTCCATTTTACTGTTCGCAATTATACTCTACTCGAATACCGTTCAGTCTGAGGCCGCTTACCGGCCCTCAGGGTTTGTTGATGTCAACCTATACCCCTATCTCTCAGATGTTAGCAATGACAACACCATGACCATTAATGTGGCATCTACCTTGCCAAAACGATTTTCTTACTTCGGTTTTGTCAATTTTGGCAATGCGAAAAATGCAAGTGAACTCAGTGAGTTTGATGTTTATTACACCGAGCAAAATATTCGTTGGCAAGTTCAAGAGGCGTCGCCATTTGATCTCACTGTTCAATTAAATTTTCGCTCAGGAGAAAATAACGACCGGCACCGACTAGGCATCCGGTGGCGGCTTAGTGACACTGAGGCTCTTGCCAATATTTTTTCAGCTTTACATCTAAAGTACGCACTTAATTGGCACGCGATTCAGTTTGACCATGAAGATACAGACGTTTGGCAGTTAGAGCATTCGTTTATGCTTAAGTTTCCCTACCTGTCTGAGCGCCTGTCTCTGTCTGGGTTTGTGGATCATACCTTTAATCAGGACCTACCCGATAATTTTCCGAACAATACCCTTGTCGGTGAGGCCCAATTTGCTTATAAGATATTTGAAGATTTTTTTCTTGTGGCTGAATATCGAATTAACGATTACCGACGAACCGATACTAATAATCTCGCCTTAGGCTTTGAATACAAAATATCCTGGTAATTGTTAACTAAGTAATCCACTTCAACTTGACCTTGGCCATTGACGCGTCTTTGACTGGCAAAGGTTTGGCGCAGCACAGGAGTATCTCTTGACCGGCTAGTGTCGCCGAGATGTCCTGATCATAACCCACCTCGCCAGATTCCAAGCTTGCAATACAAGAGCCGCATTGGCCGCTGCGGCAACCATAGCTAGGATTTAAGCCGTGGGCTTCTACAAAGTCCAGTAAGGAACCATCGTTTTTAGTCCAAGCCTGTTCCAGTAGTTGCTGCCCGTCTTCGTCCAGTACAGTGACAATTGCTTCGTCGGCAATATCTATAGATTGTGCCGGCTTGGCGTTCACTCGAGTGAGCGATGATGGACCAAAAGCTTCCGCAAAAATTCGCGTATCGCTGTGGCCTAGCTCAAGAAGATTGTTGTAGCTGGATTGCATAAAACTGTCTGGACCGCAAAGATAGACGTCACAAGGTGAATGGGGTAACACTTCTTTTAGCTGCTGCAGCGTAGGGCGTCCTTGGAAATGGAAGTCGTGCCCAAGGCGTAGCTCAGTCTCGGGCTGGGTCAGGCACCAAACGATTTGGAAGTGGCCGCCGCTGTTGGTGGCTAGGTCTGAGAGTTCTTTTTGAAAAGCTTGCTCTCGGCGGTTGCGTGCCACGACCACTAGAACCATGGTCCGCGGCTGGCGTGTGCGTACCATTTGAATCAAAGAGTGACGCATCATTGATAGCATGGGAGTAATACCCACACCTGCGGCCATTAAGATTGTCGGGTAATCACTGCCCTCATCGAATGCAAAGTGTCCTCTGGGTGCTTTGGCCTCGATGATTGCCCCGAGTTCTATTTCGCGATGCAGGTATTGTGAAAATTCGCCGTCTCGCTTGACACTTATTCTGTACAAATTGTCGCTGGGTGCGCTTGAGACGGTATAGGTTCGCACCAGTTCTTGGTCATTAATTTTGCATCGAAGGGTCAAAAATTGACCTGCCTTAAAGGCCGCGGTTACACCGTCTAGAGGATGAAGATAGAAAGACCGAATGCTGTCACTCTCGTCAACACACTTGACCACTTCAAACGACTGCCAAGCGTTGTGCTTTAGTGCGGCCAGGTGTTTTTCTTCGGCTTCTTGCCAAGTTCCCGTCAGCTGGGTGTTGGGTGAGAATACCGGTTTTCCCCATGTGGCAGGAAGGGCATTTTTAATTCTTATGCACTTGGATAGTTCAAAAGTCCACAGGCGTTCTGCGCCCTCAAAGTGCTGGGCCTCTTCTGAATCCCAGAGTATTTCGACAGTACCGCTAAGCATCAACAAGTGGCCCTGCTCAAAATCTACAAACAACAAACCGGCTTTGGGATTTTCAACGAAATTGCCCAGTGTGTTGAAATGAAAGTTGCCTAAGTAGTCTGGGATCGTTAGTAAGTTCTTGCCGCTTTCAGTAATTTTATGACGTACAAAACCAGGTAGCCCACCCCGGTGTGAAATGTCTACGCCTTCGCTGGGCGCGCCGCTGTTGTCGATAGCACCCTCACGTTTTGCAACGAAACTGGAGACAAAAAAGGTATCGCTTTCGGCAATCAGTTTTATGGCGTCTTCATCCAAGGTGTTTAGCGTTGTCGAGTTAGGCTGATTTGCTGTTGCATCTTTGTGGCTGGGCAAGCTCCACGAACGCGACTGAATGTATTGCGGGCAGTTACCAAAACTTTGATCTATGTTTATTTCAATGCAGGTTTTCGATATCTGTGTTGCGCGCCCAGCCAAACGATTGCGGCGGCGGGTACTCAGTTCCACACCTAGTAAACCTAATGGCACACCTGCGTCCTCAGTCTGCGGCGGCGAAGAAGGACTGTTTAGCACTTCATCAAGGGTTTTGCCGAGCGGATCGCCGGGTGTGACTTGGGCGCTGATATGCAATTGTTTGTCGCTGGGCGTTGCCATAAAACCGGGTTCGCCAAATAGAATTGAAGCCCAAGGCCAGCCTTCTGTGTCAGCGTGGCCGACAAAAATGTAGGGCATTTTCTGATAAAATTCGCGGTGCTGATCGGGCATGTGATCGCGAATTACTCGTTGTCCAAAACGTTCCATTTGTTCTCTAACACCAAGCTTTGACTGAACCCACTGTTCACCAGCATGAAAAGGGGAGGGTGTGGAACTGTTCATATCAAAACCTGCTGTCGATTGGAGAAGTGAGCGCTCTGTTAAAAGTCTAGTGCAGTTTAGGCATTAAGACCTACCGCACTGGCCTGCATAGGCACAAAACCTGGCAGGTTTTCAATACGCTGTAACCAGCTTTTAATGTGTGGGTAGGTTTCCAGTGATACATCGCCCTCGGGTGCATGAGCAATATATGCGTAGTTGGCCAGGTCAGCAATGGTGGGGCTGTTTGTTGCCAGCCATTCGCGAGCCACCAAATGATCGTTGATTTGGGCAAGAATGGTATGCGCTACGGCAATGGATCCCTTTGGGTCCATACCGGTATTAAAAACATTGATGATTCGCGCTACGGCAGGTCCGCTGGCCACTTTACCTGCGGCTATAGATAAGAATCGCTGTACTTCAGCCGCGTCCGCCGGTGCTTTTGGCAGCCAGCGACCGCTCTGGTCGTATTGGCTGGCCAGATACACCAAAATCGCATTTGAATCGGCTAGAGAAAGCGCTCCATCATCGAGTACGGGAACTTGGCCCAAGGGGTTTTTCGCTAAGAACTCCGCGCTTTTGTGTGCTCCGCTTGCTAGATCTACATCCACAATTTCGGCGTCTAAACCCAAAATCGATAAAAAGAGTTCAACTCTGTGTGAGTGACCGGACAGTGCATGACGGTGTAATTTGATGGCAGCCATTGTGTGCTCCTCTGAGGGCATAGTGGAAAAGTAGGCAGTATTACTTCTATCTTAATATTGATAAACCCCTCTTCCATAGAATTATTGTCAATGTTATGTTGACAGTTATGGATACGATAGATGGCATGAAAACAGTAGTGGCGGTATTTGAAACGGGTTCATTTACGGCGGCAAGCGCGCGCTTGGGTCTGTCGAAGGCCTTAGTCAGCAAATATGTAGCGTCGGTGGAGGCTAGCCTCGGGGTTCGCCTATTTAACCGTTCCACCCGCCGTTTAGCGATAACAGAGGCGGGACGCGCTTATTATCAACAAGCCCTACCTTTGTTGGATGAGTTGGCGGCGCTGGCTGACAACATGACTGGTGAGCAGAGTTCGGCTAAGGGTTTGCTGAGGGTCAGTGTGCCGGTGGCCTTTGGTGAGATGTCCTTAACACCTTTGGTTCCTAAATTTCTGGCCGAAAATCCAGGCCTCAGCATTGACCTACAGCTGACTGATAACATGATCGACATGTTAGAGGAGGGGATCGATGTGGTGATTCGCATTGGCTCCGTTGATGAGTCGAATTTGGTGGTTCGTGAGTTGAACACCTTTCCTTTGATGTTGTGCGCCTCACCGGCTTACCTACTGCGGCACCGTGCGCCGCAATCAGCGCAGGGCTTACTTGAGCACAATTGCATTGTTGACAGTAATTTTCGAGTCGGAAGACAGTGGCCACTGCGCGCGGCTGACGGCACTACCGAATTTGTGAATATTCACTCTAATATTGCGGTGAACAGTCCTCGAGCAGTGAGAGAGCTGGCCATAGCCGGCGCTGGTATCGGCATGATTCCCAAATTTCTAGCGCAAGATGCGCTGGATCAAGGCTTGTTGACGGAGCTATTACCGGGCCACACGGTCTTAGAGTTTGGCATGTATGCTCTCTACCCTCATCGGCGCTATCTGGCGAAAAAGGTAAGGTGTTTTATCGATTTTTTACTGGAGAATTTTGCGGCAGAACCAGCGCACCCGAAGGTTTGAGTGTCTCAGGTGCGCTTTATTTCTATTAACTTATTGCGACGGTGGGTTTACTGTTGACCTAGTCGGCGAATCAAATCGCAGACACGGTTGGAATATCCCCACTCGTTGTCATACCAGTTGAAGGCTTTTACAAAACGCTTTCCGGTCACTGTGGTAAACGCCGAGTCGTAAATAGACGAGTGGCGGTTGCCAATGATGTCTGAAGATACAACCGGGGTGTCCATGAACTGGAGAATGTTTTCGAAGCGGCTGGACTCGGCCGCGGCCCTTACCGCATCGTCAATGTCGGCCACGCTTACATCGCAGGCCAACTCTACAAACAGGTCGACCACTGAACCATCTGGAACGGGTACTCGTGCGGCAATACCATCGAGTTTACCTTTCAGTTCAGGCAGCACTTCGCCCACAGCTTTTGCGGCGCCTGTTGAAGTAGGAATCACATTTTCCGCAGCAGCTCGAGACCGGCGCCAATCGGAGTGCGGAACATCGGCTAAACGCTGGTCATTGGTATAAGCGTGCACTGTGTTGATTAAACCTTCCACAATGCCAAAAGAATCGTTCAGCACCTTGGCCATAGGGGCAAGACAGTTAGTGGTACAACTGGCGTTAGAGATAATTTGATGCTCAGGCAGAAGACCGTCTTCGTTTACGCCGAGCACAACGGTGTAATCAATGGCGTCTTTAGCAGGCACCGTTAAAATAGCGCGTTTGGCGCCAGCCGTGATGTGCATAGCGACTTCATCGCGCCCACGGAATACGCCGGTAGACTCCACTACTACATCCACGCCCAATTCACGCCATGGCAATTGCGCAGGGTTTCTTTCTTTCAGCAGTTTTACCTTAGAGTTGGCGGTGATCAGTTGGTCGTCTTTCAGTGTAAGTTCTTTGCCAAAGGGGCCCATCACCGTATCGTAGTCGAGTAAGTACCGCAGGGCGGCATGATCGCCAAGGTCGTTAATGGCAACGACATCAACGTCGCTCATACCGTCCAAAATACGAAATACTGAACGTCCAATTCGGCCAAAACCGTTAATTGCTACTCTCATGCTGCAGCTCCTTGATCCAGAGTATTGTATTGCCGCGCTACGTCGAGAATGCGGCCGGCATGGCCCAAGCTCTCATACCAAGACAGGGTTTTAATCATTCGTTTGCCACCCTTCAAGGTGCCTTTACTGTCAAATAGCAGAGAGTGTGGGTTGCCAATGACATCAGACGACACGATAGGGTCGTTGGTGATATCAATCAAATTGGGGAGCAATTTACTCGCGTCCAGCATGGCTTGGTTTACGTCCTCAGCACTGACAGAGCTGTCTTTGAAGACAATGTTCAAGTCGAGTAATGAACCTTTCTGCACGGGCACATTCAAGGCGTAAGCGCTGAGTTTGTCAGCGAACTCAGGTAAAAGTTTTTCTACCCAGCGAGCCGAATCAATGGTGTTGGGAATGATATTCTCTGCGGCCGAACGACTGCGACGGAAATCTTTACCGGCATAATCTTGTAAGGGCTGGTCGCTGGTGTAAGCGTGGACAGATGTCATGCTGGCGTATTCGATCTGAAATTTCTCACTGAGAACTTTCAGCACCAATGCGAAGGCTGCCGTGGTAGCCGAACCAGCTGAAATCATCTGATCAGAGACCTGTGCATCGCTTTCGTTGATGCCCGGAATAATTAAACGATCAATGTGTTCCTCTGGCAGAGTGGATAACACAACACGCTTGGCGCCATTGCTAAGGTGTGCCGCCATATTACTCTGAGACTGAAATTTCCCCGTGGCGTCCACAACGCAATCCACATCGAACAAGTCCCAAGGCATCTCGGCCGGGGTGTCAGCTTGCATCATTCTAGTGCGAAACTTGGGGTTTACGAGGTAGTTGCCCTCAAGAGAAACGGTGTCGGCAAAGGCTTCGTTGCCTGAACCTAATAAGTAGTGAAGAATTTCAGGCTTGCCAATGTCGCATATGGCAACAATTTCAATGTCGTTGCTGTTGGCGGCCAATTGGTAGAGTTGCCGACCAATCAAGCCAAAGCCCATCAGTCCTAAGCGAATTTTACCAGCACTCATAATGAATCCTTTTTGTTGCGTCGAGATAGATTCCCAAGATTAGTGGACTCTGCATTGAGGTACAAGACTTAGAATTACAGCGCTGTCATTTTTTACTTAGCCCTGCCAGCCTGTTTTCTCAACAAAGTGCTTGCGGCACATCGCTACATAGCGCTCATTACCGCCAATTTCTATGGATTCACCTTGTGTGACAGCCCTGCCTTCGGCGTCAATACGCAAATTCATGGTCGCTTTACTGCCACAGGCGCAAATGGTTTTCAGCTCATTCAGTTCGTCGGCAATGGCCAGTAGCCATTGGCTACCTTCAAACAAATTGGCTTGGAAATCGGTGCGGAGGCCGTAACACAACACCGGTATCTTTAGGGAGTCGGCCACGGCCGCGAGTTGAAACACCTGTTGTTTACTGAGAAATTGCGCTTCATCCAGCAAAACACAATGCAGGGGGCGGTCTTTCATGGCCGTGGCTACATAGGAAAATAAATCCATATTGTCATTGAAGGCGACCGCGTTGGAGTCGATGCCCAAACGGCTGTTTATGGCACCGGTTTCGTAGCGATCGTCTAGGGCTGCGGTGAGTAGCAGGGTATTCATGCCGCGCTCTTGATAATTGAAACTGGATTGTAACAATGTGGTGGATTTTCCCGCATTCATTGCGGAGTAGTAGAAGTAGAGCTTGGCCATGGAAAGAGGTCACTAATATTGGGAGTTTAAAGTGTGTTTGTAGCCGGATGCATCTAGGAGAGGCCCGGCTGATTGCTAATGATTATACTGTGTTAATTGGCTAGAGGGCAGTGGCTTTCTCGCTTGAAAGCGAGAAACTAAGTGGAAATCCCCGGCGACTTCGGTATGGACGCAGGATACAATTAGAGACTATTACTTGTTAGCGCAATCAGGAGTATGACGAGCCAGATGACAAAGTTTAATCAGTGGGTTAGTTCCATCGCCGATGCCGGTCGCGAGTTATTGTCGCGGGTAGACAGCCGGCCAGAGAAAGACCAAGCCATCACTTTGCTGTGTCGCGAACTGTCTACAAGCAAGGGCGAGGCCATGGGCACCGCTATTGCTCACGAAGTAGTAAAGGCCTATCAGGCGCTTTCTGCGGAAGGTAAGCAGGCATTCTTTGAATTATTACTGAGCGAATACGGCCCCAACCCCAAGCACATTATTGAATCCGCTGAGCAGTATCGCCACAATCCAGGGCGCAATACATATCGCGCACTGAGCCACGCAATTGAGGCCCCTCGACAAAATCTCTTTCGCCGCATCAATATGGCGCCCGAAGGTACTGCCACGCTTATCCAAATGCGGAAAGACTTGTTGACACTGTTGCCTAGCGACGACAGCCTGCGGGATGTGGATACTGATCTTAAGCATTTAATGATTTCATGGTTTAACCGAGGCTTTTTAACTCTAGAGCAAATTAGTTGGAAAACACCTGCGCACATTCTCGAGAAACTGATTGCCTATGAGGCCGTACATGAGATGGAAGGCTGGGACGACCTGAGGCGACGGTTGGCGGACGATCGCCGTTGTTTTGCTTTTTTTCATCCGGCGCTTGAAGATGAGCCACTGATTTTCGTCGAGGTTGCCTTAGAGAAGGGCATTTCGAGCAATGTTCAATGCTTGCTTGAGGCGCAGAACCCTGATGATGTTGCCGCCAAGGCTGATTTTGATACAGCCATTTTTTATTCGATAAGCAATTGCCAAGAAGGCTTGAAGGGTATTTCTTTTGGTAATTTTTTGATCAAACAGGTTGTTATGGAGTTGCGCAATGAGTTTCCTCAACTGAAGCAGTTTGCCACATTATCGCCCATTCCCGGTTTTCGACGCTGGTTGAATAAAGTACGGGAGAATGCACTTCCAGAATTTGTCGGTGAAGACGGGGAACGCTTGCTGGGCATGTTAGATTCCGCCGCGTGGGTGAATGACACGGCGTGCATCGAGGCTTTACAGCCTGTGTTAATGAAGTTGTGTGCGCATTATCTTCTGCATGAGAAGCGCAATGCTCAACCCCTCGACCCTGTGGCGCGTTTTCACTTGGGCAATGGTGCACAGATAGCGCGACTGAATTGGCAGGGAGATACATCGGCTAATGGTATTCGTCAATCGGCCGGAATTTTAGTGAATTACGCCTATCAACTAAAGGAAGTGGAGAGCAACCACGAGGCCTTTATGAATGAGGGTTTAATTAGCAGCAGTGCTGAATTTCAGAAACTTCTTAAATAGGCGCTGTGGGCGCCTCGACCTTGTACTTCACCTAGTGCTCAAGCACTGATAGTATCTAACTGTAACGCTAAAAAACTCTTGTCCAGCCACTAAGGAATGCGTCATGTTAGAAACGCTAGGGATGTTATTTTTAGGTTT
>ENA-OSET01000101-OSET01000101.1-sediment-metagenome-genome-assembly--contig:-NODE-101-length-98185-cov-12.511650_pt1 | contig 98185 bp, 96 predicted proteins | sample MGYA00237882_ERZ534229 | MGnify/ENA primary metagenome ERZ534229 (study PRJEB26408, sample SAMN06266212) | sediment metagenome | isolation source: Hudson Canyon methane seep mesocosm | place... | reverse complement strand
CATATAATTTTACGCGCGTTATAATTCGAATAATAGCCATAAATTGGAGTAACTCATGCGATTCTCACGTGTTGTCGCGTTCGCCGTACTTGGAGCAAGTGTTTGTTTCCCCTTATCTTCTATTGCTGAAGAAACTAAAAAGCAGAAGATTGAGGAGATGGTTGAGAAACCATCGGACGAAGCACAAACGCTGCTTAAATCAACCAAAAGAACAAAGCTAACTGAAGAGCAGGCGACCAACCAACTAAAATATATGATGGTAAAAGGGTGGGAGCGTGTTGAGAAGGATTTGGTAGAGAAGGGTTCCTTTAAACCGATGGGTATGATTTTACGCCCAGATGGAGAGTTTCGACCAATCAGGGTAGATAGACAAGATGAACTCAAGCAAGAGGTCGCGCTAGAAGCGATCGTTCGGAATTTGAAGGCTTTTGGTAAGTCTCGGCAAGTGTGGGGCGTTGGCATGATCTGGGTAACGGGCAAAAAACTGCCGGATGGCAGTTACTATAAACAAATTATGGTGACGACCGAGCATATTGCAGGCTGGGGTCGGCATTGGGCTTATCCGTATAAAGTAGTTGATGGCGAAGTAAAGTTGGGCCAGCCTGTCGAATCACCGACGAAATTGGTCTACTTCAGGTAGTGCACCGTTAAATTAGTAAGAGCCGCAAGGCTCTTTTTGCGTTATATGGCGTTAAAAGTAGACGCAAGTCACGATTATGTAACACTAAGTAACTTTTTGTGAGAATGGTCACGGAAGTCGATAACGGTAAAACATACGATAGCTCCACTGACATGGAAAACGTGTCGGAAACGAAATGACTAAATAACTATTAGCTGAAGTCATCGAGAGGCAGAAAGCCCACGAGACGCTTCGCGACATTACCTAGTACTTAGGAGAATTATATGAAAGGCCTGAAGAAAATTGCATTAGCTTCTGCAGTAGCAGCTATCTCAGCTGGCGCACAAGCTGAATTGAAAGCCCTAGATGATTCGGCTCTTGGCGAGTTGACTGGTCAAGCTGGTTTGACAATCGATCTAGAAACCAAATACACCATCGGCGAGTTCATGTACAAGGACGCTGGTAGCTTGTTCTTAACTGGTCTAGAACTTGGCGGTAACGAAAACGTTAACCCAGGCGGCTATTTAGATAACATCCGTATCTACATTGATATCGCAGGTTCTGGTGCTGCAGACGCAACAAACCCATTTGGCGGTGCTGACAACGTGATGAACTACGGTTTTTCTCGAATCGCTGACCTTGCTGGTTTGGTCGTGGGTGAGCAACTAACAAACGGTGCAACAGTTGATCCAGGTTTAGGCGCAGCCGCAACCGGTATTGACCTTACGACTGGTCTCGCGATCGACACTAAAGAAACATACGGCGACGGTGACCTAGTTATACACTTTAGCTTTAACGACGTACTTGAAGCGGGCGGCGGTTTTGACGCTTATGCAGGGGGTTCTGGTACAGATGCAAGCGGCAACGCGGTTGGTAACCTTGAAGATCTAGATTACGCAACAGCTCGTGATGTTGGTACGCGCTCTGTTGACTTTAACTTCAGCATCGATGCAATTGGTATCGCGGATTCAAGCTTCGAAGCGGGTGATTTTCTTAACAAAATCAATGGCCTAACTTCGAACCTTCCAGTGAAAACTAACGTCGTTCAGCTGGGAGGACGGGCATTATACCCAGCCACTTCTCAGAGGCAAGGAAAAGTTTAATTTATTTTCAAACTGCTTGTTTTAGCCTGCATCAAACAAGCCCGAGAAGGCTTATAAACAGGGCATTCCGCGCGATTCACGGAGGTAAGAAAAACTATAGACCAATAATGGAGATGTACAATTTTTTAATCGCAGCGCGCCCGGCTCTGCGATTAAAGCCTTAGTTTTGGCTTTATTGCTTGGGTTTGAACTTTGCCCACACCCAGGCGACTGGGCCCGAAAAACCATACAGGGTAAATAAGAGCAGCAATACCAACGGAGGGTTAACGCTAATCACCGCAAACAGTAGGATAACCAGCAACATCTTAAAGAACGGCACCCGCCCCTTCAGATCAATACCTTTGAAGCTGTTATAACTAAAGTTAGACACCATCAAGAGGCCCACTAAGGCCGTGAGTAAAGCCAGCAACACCGCCAACTCAAAAGGAACACCTGCACTGTGGCCAGCCCAAACAGCCCCCGCTATAAGGGCCGCCGCCGATGGGCTATTGAGCCCAACGAAAACACCCTTATCTACCTGATCTATTTGGGCATTAAAGCGAGCCAACCTAAGTGCTGCACAGGCCGTATAGCAGAAAGCCGCTGCCCACCCCCACTTCCCCAAATCTACGAGCGCCCACTCGAACATCACCAATGCGGGGGCAACACCAAATGAAACCATGTCAGAAAGGCTGTCGTACTGCTCGCCAAACTTACTTTGAGTATTCGTTAAACGAGCCACCCGACCATCAAGCCCATCCATTACCATAGCGACAAATATAGCGATGGCCGCATCTTCGAATTTGCCGTTCATACCAGAGATGATTGCGTAAAAACCACTAAAAAGGGCCGCAGTAGTGAACAAGTTCGGGAGAAGGTATACACCCTTCCTACTAACAGTCATGCCATTTTCGTGAACTTCTTCAACGTGCTCATCAATAGGGATCATGCCTTCAATATCGCCACTTGTACTGGCAGGCCTGTCTTGATCTTCCTGCGAATTATTTGAATCGGAGCTCATATACTTCTACTTTTTGTTGGATACATTTACATGGCCGACATCATAATCCACTGAATCAGCAGTGACCACCACTCATTCGCCGGCACTTAAATTTGTCGCGACGTCCCAAAACGCCTTCACTAAAGGGTCCTCTATTCTAGATGCCAGCGCACAAACTCCAATTCCAAAAGGGGAAAAACTAGGTTCAACATCCAAAAAATGCACACTCGACTTCATGGGACTGCTATTGATAACAATCTCTGGCACCAGTGCAACACCAAATCCTAGCCCCACCATAGTCACAATAGCTTCGTGACCGGAAACTTGTGCGTAGCGATAAGGCTTAATCCCCTGAGACTTAAACCAATGATCCAAGCGTTCTCGGGCGATGCCCGTCTCGGCCACTATAAAAGGCAGACTCTCCCAGTCAATTATCGGGGATTCTAGACGCTCCTTGACCGCACAAGGGGTGGTCGGCGCAATAAACCGGAGCGTTGAACGACCGAGCTCTTGGAATTTTAGGCGAGGAGAGAGCTTCTGCGGCTCTGCGGCAATGACGATATCGTCTTCCCCCGCCAAAGCTCTCGCAACGGAGCGAGCTTGGTCACCTGTCCGCAATTTCAATTCAATCCCCGGGTGCTGGAGGCGGAACGCCGGCAAAATCTTCTGCAAATAACTGTAACTAGCCGTTACCGAGCAATACAGGCGCAACTCTCCCTGAAGCTCAGCTGTTTCTTTATTTAAGCTGTGCTCCAGTGCCGACCGGCGAGCTAGCGACTCTTCACAATAAGTGATGAACAGCCGCCCAGCGCGAGTCAGAGCAACGCTGCGCTTATCGCGTCGAAAGAGCTCGGCACCTAATTCGCCTTCAGTTCTTCTTATACTCCTGCTTAGCGCAGAAGGGCTCATATGACTTGCTTCGCTGGCGCGACCAAAATGCAGCAGATTTGCTAACGACAAAAAGGCCCGCATCTCTCTAGCGTCCATAATTTGAAAACCTTTCTATAATTGGTGAACTCGCCACCCAATTGGAGGGCGCCCCATAAATCACTATGTCGAAATTCGCAATACAGTAAACCAATTATATCATTTTACGCAACACAGAGAATCGGTTATTTTACGTTCATTCTGTACTGGAGCCAGCCGCTCCAACCCAGGCCTCATAAATTTTTCGGAGTTATCTCAATGGCTAATTATTTCAACACCCTGCCCCTACGTGTAAAACTGGAGCAACTCGGTCGATGTCGTTTTATGGATCAAAGCGAATTCGGCAATGGCTGCGAATACTTAAAAGGCAAAAAAATTGTTATTGTCGGCTGTGGTGCACAGGGCCTAAACCAAGGCTTGAACATGCGCGATAGCGGCCTGGACATCAGCTACACTCTTCGTCAATCAGCCATCGACGAGAAGCGTCAGTCTTGGCAGTGGGCCACTGAGAACGGCTTCACGGTTGGCACTTATGAAGAATTGATTCCCAGCGCCGACCTCGTACTCAACCTGACACCCGATAAGCAACACACTCCTGTAGTGACGGCCATTATGCCGCTTATGAAAGAAGGCGCCTGCCTATCTTATTCGCACGGCTTCAACATTGTTGAGGAAGGCATGCAAATTCGCCCTGACCTTACCGTTGTTATGGTTGCCCCCAAATGCCCTGGCACTGAAGTTCGTGAAGAGTACAAGCGCGGTTTTGGTGTACCAACTTTACTTGCGGTACACACTGAGAATGACCCGAAAGGCGAAGGCTGGGAAATTGCAAAAGCCTATGCTTCAGCTACGGGCGGTGACCGAGCTGGCTGTCTAGAATCTTCATTTATAGCTGAAGTAAAATCAGACTTAATGGGCGAGCAAACCATTCTTTGCGGCATGCTGCAAACGGGTTCAATTCTGTGCTTTGACAAGATGGTTGAAAAAGGTATCGACGCCGCTTATGCCTCGAAATTGATTCAATACGGATGGGAAACCATTACCGAAGGCCTGAAATACGGCGGCATCACCAACATGATGGACCGCTTGAGCAACCCGGCAAAAATCAAAGCTTTCAAATTGGCTGAAGAGTTGAAAAGCATAATGTCTCCTTTGTTTTCCAAGCACATGGATGACATTATCGAAGGCGAATTCTCTAGCACCATGATGGCTGACTGGGCCAACGACGACGTTAATTTGTTAAAATGGCGTGCCGCCACAGCTGAGACTGCGTTCGAAAAAACCCCGAATACCGATGCAGAAATCACTGAACAGGAATTCTATGACAAAGGTATCCTGATGGTTGCCATGGTTAAAGCTGGCGTTGAGTTGGCATTTGACAACATGGTTGCCGCAGGCATTATTGATGAGTCAGCTTATTACGAATCACTTCACGAAACCCCACTCATTGCCAACACTATTGCTCGCAAGAAGTTGTATGAGATGAACGTTGTGATTTCAGATACTGCAGAATATGGCTGCTACCTATTTGATCACGCTTGCCGCCCACTGCTAGCCGATTTCATGAAGGGTATTGAAACCGACGTAATTGGTAAGGGCCTAGAGCTTAAGGATTTAGGTGTAGACAACAAAGAGCTCATCACTGTAAACGAGATCATTCGCACCCACCCGGTTGAATTCGTAGGTGAAGAATTGCGCTCTTATATGACATCGATGCAAAAAATCGTTTAATTCAAGAGCTCATCTGACCGTCTTTGCAAAAAGCGGTCAGCCATAAAAAAACCCGCTGAATTGGCGGGTTTTTTATGGCTTATAGAGCCAGCCTAAACAATTGGCCGGCTCAGTAAACACGATTACAAACTCAATATTTTTTCGCCGCGGCCGATGCCCGACACACCAGAGCGAACGACCTCCAACACTGCAGCCTCGCCGATAGCATGTACAAAAGCATCGAGCTTATCGCTAGTGCCAGTCACTTGAACTGTATAAACCGTACTAGTTACGTCCACAATTTGACCGCGGAAAATATCAACATTACGTTTGATCTCTGCACGCAAGCTACCTGTCGCCTTAACTTTAATCAGCATCAGCTCACGTTCAATATGCGCGCCTTCAGTAAGATCAACCAACTTAACCACATCAACTAGCTTATTTAAGTTCTTGGTGATTTGTTCAATTTTATGATCATTACCAATGGTCGTGAGTGTCAATCGCGACAAGGTGTCGTCTTCCGTGGGCGCCACAGTCAAAGACTCGATGTTGTAACCTCGCTGAGAAAACAATCCCACTACTCGCGACAAGGCACCTGGAGCATTTTCCATCAAAACAGAAATAATTCTTCTCATGATTATGTGCGCTCCGTTTTACTTAACCACATATCGCGCATAGAGCCATTGGGAGCCACCAGCATTGGGTATACATGCTCAGACGGGTCAACCATTATGTCCATAAAAACAACACGATCTTTAAGGCTAAAACACTCTTCCATTTTTGCTTTCAACTCTTCTTTCTTAGTAACCCGAATGCCAACATGACCATAAGCTTCAGCCAACTTAACAAAGTCCGGTAGCGATTCCTCATAGTGGATTTCAGAATAACGCCCGTCATACACCATGTCTTGCCACTGCTTAACCATGCCTAAGGCCTGATTATTCAAGCAAATGATTTTTATGGGTAAATTATATTGCTTAAGCGTAGACAGCTCTTGGATACACATCTGCACGCTGCCTTCACCCGTGACACACGCCACTACAGCATCGCGCTCAGCCATCTGAACACCCATAGCGGCCGGAATACCGAAGCCCATCGTGCCGAGACCACCAGAGTTGATCCAGCGGCGGGGTTTATCGAACAAGTAGTATTGAGCAGCAAACATTTGATGCTGACCCACGTCAGAAGTCACGTAGGCATCACCACCTGTCGCCTCGTGAAGCGCTTTGATTGCGTCCTGCGGCATAATCATATTGCCGTCGGTGTTGTAACGCGATTCCGTGTAAATGCCGTGCCTCGCTCGCCACTCATTTATTTGCGACCACCAATCATTAATCGCTTCGGCGTCAGGGCTTTCTTTAGTGTCTTTCAGCAGTGCCAACATTTCAGTCAACACACTGTCCACTGCGCCAACGATAGGCACGTCAGCGGTAATCGTTTTCGATATTGAGGCAGGGTCAATATCGATGTGGATAAACTTGGCCGAAGGACAAAATTTGCCCGGTGTATTAGTTACTCGGTCATCAAATCGAGCACCAACCGCTAAAATAACATCGGCGTGATGCATTGTGGTATTGGCTTCAAAGGTACCATGCATACCCAGCATACCTATGAACTGGCGGTCGCTGGCGGGGAAAGAACCCAAGCCCATAAGCGTGTTTGTAACCGGATAATTTAAGGCTTTTGCCAGTGCGACCAGTAGCGCCGAAGAACCGCCTTGTATCACACCGCCACCGGCATAAATCACGGGGCGCTTAGCATCGAGCAGCATTTGCACCGCTTTTTTAATTTGTCCCGAATGACCACGATCAACAGGCACATAAGAACGCAACTTAACCTTCTTGGGGTATTCATATTCAAATTTATGCGCTGGATCAGTGCAGTCTTTTGGAATATCAACCACCACGGGGCCGGGGCGCCCAGTAGACGCAATATAATAAGCCTGCTTGATTGCCAAGGGAATTTCACTGGCGTGCTTGATCAGAAAACTGTGCTTAACAACAGGGCGAGAAACACCCACCATATCGGTTTCTTGAAAAGCGTCTTCACCAATTTTGTCTGTGGCTACCTGTGCGGATATCACAACCATAGGAATGGAGTCGGTATAAGCCGTCGCAATACCTGTAATAGTATTGGTGGCACCAGGACCGGAGGTCACCAATACCGTACCCACTCGATCAGTCGCTCGCGAATAGCCATCTGCAGCATGCGCTGCGGCCTGTTCGTGCCGAACTAGAATATGTTTGACAATGTCTTGCCGAAAAATCGCATCGTAAATATGTAAGGCTGCACCACCTGGATAGCCAAAAACGTGTTCGATACCTTCATCTTGCAAGGCTCTTATAACCATATCTCCGCCCGAAAGCATTTCCACCTCTGTACTCCTCATTTTACTGCCTACTACTAATTTTCAATATACGACTATCGCCCATAGATCGCCTCGCCACATCCATCATAGGAATGAAGCTAAGGCACCCTGAGGTGTCACGGTTAATAATAACTGGATCTTCATCAGGCTCCCTACATTTTTAGTGTTGTGGGGCTGACCAGGCAACGTCGGTGGACGGACCTACGCACTCAGGCTGGAAGCAGCAAACGGTTGGCTTGCCGTGTATCGATTTGTCTTGCCGAGCTTATCGGCTAAATCTATTCTCTACCCTGCGAAAGCGCAATTCTGGCAAACTTGCCAGCAAAGTCAAGGGAACGGGCTGTTTTATCGGGTAAAAAGTTCATTTTGAGCTGAAGTACATGCATTTCGCGCGAAATTGGCGGTATAGTACGGAATATTAGGGAACGAACGACCAACAATTACCGAGGATTTGTCGACATGCGTTTATTGATGATGGTCACTGCTTTAACAATCATACTGCTCAGCAGTTCAAACCTAGCCGCAGAAGAAGTCTACAAATGGGTTGATGACAAGGGGGTGACCCACTACCAAGCACACCCGCCAAAGAACCGAGAGGCCAAATCAATCACAACCAAAACAGGGCATAGTACACCGGTTAAATATAACACCCAGACTGATAAAACGGTTGCCAAAAAAGGCACTGATTCCGCGCCCACACCCGCTAGCAAGAAAGACCCCGAACTTTGCTCGAAAGCCCAAGCCAACCTCAGAACATTACAACAATACAGCCGAGTTAGAACAACTGATGAGAACGGCGAAGCGCGCTACCTTACACCAGAGGAAATTGAGCAGCGGAAGCAGAACGCAACTCGCATTGTCGGCGAAGCTTGCTAAACGCACTAGAATATATCGCTTGGGCGATTATGCTCAAGCTCTGAATTGAATCCCTCCGTCTACTAGCTCGCCTCTAATGACATCCCCCGCCACAAATTTACCGGCGAGCACGTCCTGAGCTAGCGGATTTTCCAGCAAATGTTGCAGAGCCCGCTTCAGAGGCCTAGCACCGTAAACCGGATCAAAGCCCACTTCCGCCAACTTATCGATTACTGCGCGATCCAGCGAAAGAGTAAGATCGCGGTCAGCCAAGCGCCGACTTAATAAACCCAACTGAATAGTCGCAATCTGGCGTAATTCATCCTGATTCAAAGGGTGGAAGACAACAGTGTCATCTACGCGATTTATGAACTCTGGCCGAAAGTGCTGGCGCAAAACCTCCATAACCGCGTTTTTCATTAAGTCATAACGCTCATTCTCACTAAGCTCAGTAGTATTGAGTTCACTTTGCGCAATGTCCTGAATACGATCTGCACCGAGGTTGGAGGTCATAACCACCACCGTATTTCTAAAATCAACTGTGCGACCCTGACCATCAGTCAAACGACCGTCTTCTAAAACTTGCAGCAATATATTAAAAACATCAGGGTGCGCTTTTTCAACCTCATCAAGTAATAATACTGAATAGGGTCTGCGTCGCACCGCTTCGGTTAAATAGCCACCCTCTTCGTATCCCACATACCCCGGGGGAGCGCCAATCAAGCGAGCCACGGAATGTTTTTCCATAAACTCAGACATGTCTATTCGCACCATGGCGTCGGGACTATCAAATAGAAAGTTCGCGAGCGTTTTACACAGCTCGGTTTTACCCACTCCTGTTGGTCCCAAAAACAGGAAGGAACCATTGGGACGATTCGGATCAGAAAGCCCCGCCCTCGATCGCCTAACAGCATTAGAAACAGCCTCGACCGCCTCTCGCTGACCAATAACATTTTTATGTAGGGCTTTTTCCATATTCAATAATTTGTCCCGCTCGCCCTCGAGCATTTTGCTCACGGGAATGCCGGTCCACTTTGACACCACCTCCGCAATTTCTTCGTCACTTACCTTGTTTCGTAGCAGTGTCATTTCCATCATTTCAACTTGGCTTGCCATATCGAGTTGCTTTTCCATTTCGGGAATAACCCCGTATTGCAACTCTGACATACGAGCAAGGTCTCCGGCGCGACGCGCCGACTCCATATCAAGCCTAGCCTGTTCTAAGCTACTTTTAATTTCGTGAGTGCCGTGCAGTGCCGCTTTTTCAGTGAGCCAAACTTCTTCTAAATCGGCGAACTCTCGCTCTGCGTCACCGATGTCTTCCTTGATTTTCTGCAAACGTTTTCGGCTAGATTCATCGTCCTCTTTCTTTAACGCTTCTCGTTCAATTTTCAATTGAATTAGACGGCGCTCTAGACGGTCCATCGGCTCTGGTTTGGAATCAATTTCCATGCGAATACGGCTGGCCGCTTCATCGATCAAATCAATAGCTTTGTCGGGCAATTGTCGATCAGTGATGTAACGTTGTGATAATTTGGCGGCGGCGATAATAGCCGAGTCGGTAATATCAACACCGTGGTGCACTTCATACTTTTCTTTCAGGCCACGTAGAATCGCAATGGTATCTTCTTCATTGGGTTCTTCTACTAACACTTTTTGAAAGCGACGCTCTAGGGCAGCATCTTTCTCTATGTACTGACGATATTCATTGAGCGTTGTTGCCCCCACACAGTGTAATTCGCCACGAGCTAGAGCAGGTTTTAACATATTCCCCGCATCCATCGCGCCCTCACCTTTCCCTGCTCCCACCATAGTATGGAGTTCGTCGACGAATAGAATAACTCGACCTTCCTCCTTGATGAGTTCATTAAGCAAGTTCTTTAAGCGCTCCTCAAACTCACCTCGAAATTTTGCGCCGGCCAGTAAAGAACCCAAGTCCAGCGACAGCAGGCGCTTACTCTTCAAGCCTTCTGGCACTTCGCCGTTAATGATACGCTGGGCCAAACCCTCAATGATGGCGGTTTTCCCCACGCCTGGCTCACCGATGAGCACCGGATTATTTTTCGTTCGCCGCTGTAAAACTTGAATGGTACGACGAATTTCATCATCGCGACCAATCACGGGATCGAGCTTGCCCGCTTCCGCTCGAGCGGTTAAATCGATGGTATATTTATCCAGCGCCTGACGGTTGCCTTCTGCATCCGCATCATCCACCGTTTCACCAGCTCGCACCCGCTTAACAGTATCGTCCAACTTTTGTTGCTGACCAAACTGGCAAAGCATTTTCCCCAGCTGACTATTGCTATCACCCATCGCGGCAAGTAAGACAGCCTCGCTGGAAATAAACTTGTCACCATATTGTTGTGCACGCTTATCAGCCAAATTAAGTAAACGGCCCATTTCGGCCGCCATGTTCACGTCGCCCGTTGGGCTTTGCACGCGAGCAAGGCCGTTCAATTCTTTGGCCAGCTCATTGCGCAGGCCATTCACATCAAAACCCGCTTGAGTCAGCAGAGGCCGCACCGTGCCATTTTTTTGATCAAGCATCGCGAGCAATACATGCACGGGCTCCAACTGACTATGATCACGACCAACCGCCAAGGACTGAGCATCCGACAAGGCTATTTGCAGCTGATTGGTTAAACGGTCTATGCGCATAATTAGTGTCTACTTTTAATTTTCGTCGGAATGTCTAGGTGATGTAATATAGATGGGGTGAATTTCAATGAATTCAATATGCCATAGCGCCATGCAAGTCAATCAAGCCAAATTAAGCTGGCCATGCGCCCAGTGTCGGCCTGGCGACGATAAGAATAATACTGTGGTTTATCGCCCTTCATATCCCCAAATGTGCAAGCGCTCCCCCCATAAACGGATTCTATCCCCATGCGAGCAAATTGAATCCGCGCAAGCGCATAGATGTCGGCATAAAAACGCATTGGGTTTAAACTGGGCTTAAAACTGGCCGCGATTGTTTCGGCCTCCGTCGAACTTTCGGCGTTTTCAAAAAAGGCCTCAAGTACATCCACACCCACTTCAAAATGAGCCTGACTTATTGCTGGCCCAAGATACACCAGAATATTATTCGAAGAGCAACTAAAACTGTTTCGCGCCGAGCGCAAAATATTTCCCGCCAAGCCTCGCCAGCCGGCGTGCACTGCCGCCACCTGTGTTCCCTCGCGATCGCAGAAAAGCACAGGCAAACAATCGGCCGTCATCACACTGCACGCCAACCCCGACTCTTGAGTATAGCTGCCGTCTGCCGTGCGCACGAAACCATCACTCTGCGCTGGCACCACCTTCGTGCCATGAACCTGCTCAAGCCATTGAGTCGGCTTATTTAAACCAAGCGAGTCCTGTAAACTGGCACGATTCTTTTGCACATGTTCGAGCTTGTCGCCCACATGTAGTCCCATATTATTACTCGCATAAGCTCCTTCGCTGACACCGCCTTCACAGGCTGTAATAATACTCTTAACATTGGTGGGTGCGGGCCACTCAGGCACCCAATAACTCACAGATTTTTACCTTTAAGATCTACCGCCAACTGATCCAACAATTCCTCTAGGTCGCTAGGTCGAGCGCAATCCCACTCCATATATTCACCTGTATGAGGGTGAATCAAGCCCAATGTTGCAGCGTGCAACGCTTGTCGATTGAAATTTCGCAGGCAATCTAATAATGCTTCGCTGGCACCTCGAGGAATTTTGAACCCGCCACCATAGGTCACATCACCTACTAATGGGTATTGAATGTGAGCCATATGCACACGAATTTGATGGGTTCTTCCTGTTTCTAGCTTCAATCGCACATGAGTGTGAGACGAAAACCGCCCCAACACCCGGTAATGGGTTATAGCTTCTTTGCCACCAATAGTGACCACAGCCATTTTTTTACGCTGGGTAGGATGTCGGCCAATAGCGCCCTCAACTCGGCCACCACCTGTCATAATACCTCGCACCACAGCTTCATACTCTCGACTCACCGAGCGCTCTTGCAATTGCGCCACTAGGTCAGTATGGGCAATAAGCGTTTTGGCGACGACCATTAGGCCGGTAGTGTCTTTGTCTAAACGATGAACAATGCCTGCCCTCGGAATGTTAACCAGCTCAGGACAGTAGTGCAGCAGGCCATTTAGTAGGGTACCGCTGTAATTCCCTGCGGCAGGATGAACCACTAGATCCGCGGGTTTATTAATGACCAATATGTGCTCATCTTCATAGACCACATTAAGGTCCATTTCTTCCGGCAGCCAGTCACCCTGCTCTTCCGGCTCAGCGAGCAGCACTAAATTCTCACCGCCATACAACTTATCTCGAGTTTTTCGTGCCTCACCATTCACCAACAGAAAGCCGTCTTTAATCCAGGTTTGAAGTCTGGAGCGACTGTAGTCATTAAAAAGCTCTGCCGCGGCCTGATCTAAGCGCCAGCCACTCATTGTATGCGGTACTTGGCACTCAAGCGTTATTTTCTCTGTCATTTGACTCTATAAACCCTTCAATTTCATGATCGACGCTTTGGTCTTGCTTGTGTCTGTGGTTAAATGGATCTTTTGTCGCACCAGCAGGTCCAAAGGCTTGCTAGTGTAAACAACGCTTCTCTCATAAGCCACAATCCATCATAAGCATAGAGCCAATAGCGCTTTAGTGAATAAAAAGAGTCATTATCCATGCAAGTTCGCGCATTTCTCCTCCTGGGCAGCCTTATACTGCTCACCGCCTGTGCCAGCAATGAAGAAAAGACCCCAGAGCTGAGCACTGAACAAGCTTTCTACGAGGCTGCACAAAAGCAGCTTAATACCAGCCAATGGGACATTGGTATTCAAAACTTGCAGGCCTTGGAAGAAAACTTCCCGTTTGGCGCCTATGCCGAACAAGCCCAGCTCGAGTTGATTTACGCGTATTATCGCAATTTTGAACCTGAGGCGGCTACTGCCGCCGCCGACCGGTTTATTCGCCTCCACCCTCAGCATCGCAATGTAGATTACGCCTTCTACATGAAAGGCTTGGCATCTTTCACTGAAGGCCGGGGCTTATTTGAGCGTTTTATGCCCACAGACCTCACAAGCCGTGACCCAGGCTCTGCACGTGAGTCTTTTGCCCATTTTTCGCAGCTATTGGCTCGCTACCCCAACAGCCCTTACGCAGCTGACGCTAAGAAACGAATGATTTATTTGCGCAACTTACTCGCGCGCTTAGAAATTCACGTTGCTAATTACTACCTCAAGCGTGGCGCCTACTTAGGTGCGGTTAACCGCGGCCGATATGTTGTCGAGAATTTCCAACAAACCCCCGCGGTACCCGATGCTCTGGCGGTAATGGTACAGAGCTACTACTTACTAGAAATGCCAGAACTTGCCAATACTTCTCTGGAAGTTATGCGTGCGAACTACCCAGAACATCCCGCCTTAGATGCCAATGGTGAATTTAACTACCAATACAATTCAGTGGTTGAAAATGACTCTTGGGTAAGCAAAGCAACCTTCGGCTTATTCGATAAAGAAGAACCACCCGGATTCGACAGTCGCCGAGTTTATAACCCGGAGTTCCGCAACGACAATGAATCACTGAGCGAAGCCGCTGAACAAGCGGGCAAACGCTCCTGGTTAAGTTGGTTAACCTTTGGAATAATTGACTAATAAAGGTAGAGTCCGCCCCTATGGATAGAGCTGCAATAATTGCTGAAATGAAAGTGCTGCCGACAATAGATCCAGCATTTGAAATCCTTAGAAGAATCGAGTTCATTAAAAACACACTGAGACAATCTGGCGCCAAACGTTTGGTGCTAGGTATCAGTGGCGGAATCGATTCAGCCACTTGCGGCCGCCTCGCTCAGCTCGCCATCAATGATCTGAACGCCGAGCCCAGTGATGCGATCTACCAATTCATTGCCGTGCGGCTGCCTTACGATACACAGGCTGATGAAGAGGATGCACAACTGTCCATACGCTTTATCGAGCCTAGCGAGAGTGTTGCGGTCAACATTAAGGCCGGCGCTGACGGCCTTCACGAAGCCACTATGGACGCGCTGAATTCTCAATCTCTTGCGCCAACTGACCGCCACACCGTCGATTTCTCCAGAGGAAACGTAAAAGCTCGGGCGCGCATGGTAGCGCAATACCACATTGCTGGCCTGCTAGGGGCATTAGTATTAGGCACAGATCATTCGGCCGAGAATATCACCGGCTTTTTCACCAAGTGGGGCGATGGTGCGTGTGACCTCGCGCCCTTATTTGGCCTTAACAAACGACAAGTGCGAGCACTCGCACACCACCTTGGCGCGCCACAGGCCATCATTGAAAAAGTACCTACTGCCGACCTAGAATCTGACGCCCCGCAAAAACCGGACGAGCAGGCCTTAGGACTAAGCTATAACACTCTAGACGATTTTCTTGAAGGCAAAAGCGTAAGCGAAGAAGCCGCCAATAAAATTGTCAGTATTTTTCAAAAGACACAACACAAGCGCTTGCCGATTCCAACGATCTACGACTAGTCAATGGACAAAACCTCGAGCGAGAGCAATAGTCACTACGCCCTGTTAAGGGTCTACGCCTATTATAGAACAGTGCTGAGCAGCCTGTTCTTGTTCATGTTCAACATTGACATTGCGGCAAATATTTTAGGCACAGAGCACCCTCGCTTATTCCTCAACACCGTCATCGTTCACACCGCTTTAAATATTCTCACCTTGATTTTTCTTTGGCGGAACCACTTTACGCCACGACAAGAACAAATATTTTTACTGCTCTTTATTGATGTCATCGCCATCGTGCTATTGATGCACGCCAGTGGCGACGAATCGGGCTTAGGGTTTCTACTGCTCGCAAGCGTCGCAACGGCTGGCATACTGCTAAACAGCCAAATAGCCATCTTACTCGCGGCCATTGCCAGTATTTTGGTCATGTCGGAAAGTATCTATAGCGCGTTGCAAACGACAGTCTCTAGCAAAAAATTATTTTCGGCTGGCACCCTAGGCCTGCTATTGTTTCTTACCGCGTTGGTGTTTCGCTACCTCACTCAAAAACTTATCGCCAGTCAAAAAGAGTCTGCCCTGCAGACTGAGCACGCCGCGCATTTAGAAAGGCTTGCGCAGCAAATTATTGGCCGTATGAATACGGGTATCATTGTTGTCAATGCCAACAATAAAACTCTACTGGCCAATCTCGCCGCACGCCGACTGTTCGCAATAAAAGAGGAAGACAGTAAAATTTCGCTTTCTCATATTCCAGAAATTGAAGACCAGCTCGCGATCTGGAAGGCGTACCCCCACAGCCGCTCCCCGTTTATCACCTTGGCTGACGATAGTGCGGAAGTTCGTATTAATTTCGCGCGAATGGAAGACCACCGAGATTCAGACATACTCATCTTCGTTGAAGATAATCGGCAAATATCACAACAAGCCCAACAACTAAAACTGGCGTCGTTGGGACGACTTACGGCCAGCATAGCTCACGAAGTGCGCAACCCGCTGGGCGCTATTAGCCATGCGGCCCAGCTCCTGCAAGAATCACCGAATATAGACAAGGGCGACAAAAGGCTCACTGAAATCATTACCAATCACTCCGTGCGTGTAAATCACATTATTGAAAATGTTCTTCAACTCTCGAGCCGAAAGGAAACCAAAGCACAAACTCTCGATCTGCTACAGTGGCTGGAAGACTTTAAAGATGACTATTGCCTAGCTCACCCCGGCGAACCGAATCTAACGATTGAAGCTATGGCTACCAATATAAGCACAAAAGTTGACCCCTATCAGCTCCACCAGATACTAGCCAACTTGTGCGACAATGGCTTACGCTATGGTCTCGAACAGTGCGGGCTGTTAACAATTCTAATTAGGGCTGGCATAGAAAAGCACAGCGAACTTCCTTACATTGAAGTGATTGATGAGGGGATAGGTGTTCAAGAAGATCAACTTGCACAAATTTTTGAGCCCTTCTATACCAATGACCCAAGTGGCTCCGGCCTTGGCTTATACATCAGCCAAGAGCTCTGCCAGGCCAATGAAGCACAACTTAGATATACTCGCACGGAAGATCAACGCAGCTGTTTTAGGCTTACACTAGCCCATCACCAGCGCGTATTTAGATAAGTGGAAGCCACTATGCAAACCAAAGCCCTTATTGTTGACGACGAACCCGATATCCTCGAATTATTGGACATCACACTCAATCGAATGAACATTGGCTGTGATTGCGCGGCGAATCTGGACGAAGCTCGCAAATACTTAAGCGAAAACACCTACAGCCTTTGCCTGACCGACATGAACCTCCCCGACGGCAACGGCATTGAATTAGTGACGCATATCCAAAGGTGCTTTCCAGACATGCCCGTAGCAGTCCTCACCGCCCACGGCAATATGGATACCGCCATTGCTTCAATGAAAGCCGGAGCTTTTGATTTTGTTTCTAAGCCCATAGAACTTGAACGTTTACGCAGCTTGGTCAACACCGCACTCAAACTAAAATCAAGCAGCGACACTGAGAACAATGGGCACGTCAACATTATAGGGCAGTCCGAGTGCATAGAAAGCCTACGTAAAAAAATCAATAAGCTCAGCCGTTCTCAAGCCCCTGTTTATATCAGCGGTGAATCTGGCAGCGGAAAAGAATTGGCGGCGCGCGCCATTCATGAGCAAGGGCCTTTGGCGAGCGCCCCCTTTGTCGCAGTGAACTGTGGCGCCATTCCAAGAGAGCTCATGGAAAGCGAATTCTTTGGCCACAAAAAGGGCAGTTTTACCGGCGCCCATAAAGACAAGGCGGGATTGTTTGAGTTAGCCAATGGCGGCACTTTGTTTTTAGACGAAGTAGCCGACTTACCACTCGACATGCAGGTAAAACTCTTAAGAGCCATACAGGAAAAAGCAATTCGGAGTGTTGGCGATCAAAAAGAAACCGCTGTGGACGTACGTATCTTGAGTGCGACTCACAAAGACCTAGAGGCCGAAGTGAATGAAAATAGGTTTCGGCAAGATTTATTTTACCGTATAAATGTTATTGAATTAAAAGTGCCACCTTTACGCGAGCGACAAGAAGACATTCTGCCATTAGCGGATCGATTTTTATTGAATATCGCGAAGGAAAGCCAAGACAAGGCCGCAACGCTTACAAAAGAGGCGAGCAAAGCCCTTAGCCAGTATAAATTTCCTGGCAATGTTAGAGAGCTAGAGAACATTTTAGAGCGCGCGTACACCTTGTGTGAGAACGACACCATTGATGTTGAAGACCTGCAAATTCGGGAAGTCGCGGCGCCCTCAGCAATAGAGAGCCACTCTGATGAAGACCTAGCCGGCGAGTCGCTCGACAGTCATCTTGAAGAGATAGAACGGGGCATTATTATCAAAACCCTTGAAGAAAACCGTTGGAACAGAACCGCCGCGGCAAAGAAACTTGGGGTGAGCTTTCGGTCTTTGCGCTATCGCTTAAAGAAATTGGGGCTTGATCACGATGACTAGTTATAAGCAGTCATGATCAGATATAAGTAGTAAGTCTAGACCTTCTTGATCTCCACCCTATATCACTTGCCTCTCTCTCCTCATCGTATAACAATTTGAATCGAAAATGACTACGGCCAAGGAGGGCCATAGGCATGGATAATCGATTCTCAGGTCTAACACTCATTGAATTAGTTTCAGCGATGTCCATTGTCGCCATTTTGGCCGTAAGTGGCACGCCAATATTTATGCAGCTAATCGCTCGACATAAGGCCAACAGTATTTCAACAGCCATTTATCAGCAACTTCAATTCGCTCGAAACACCGCAATGAATCGAGGATACAAGGTAACGCTTTGCGGGAGCAAGGACGGAAAACACTGCACAAATAGATCAATCCTAAAAATTCTTGTTTTCAAAGATGAAGATAATAATCACCAGCTCGACAAAAGCGATCTAGTTATCCAAGCTATCGACCTAGACCTTAAGGGCCAGCAACTTAAGTTTAAAGCCGCACTAAACCGGAACTATATCGAATTTGATGGCAATGGGCGTGCGCGACAAAGTGGCAGCTTTATATATTGCTCCCAAACTAAAGAGGCTGGAAATTCTAGACGCGTTGTTATCAGTTTATCGGGTCGAGTTTATCTCGCGCGAGATAGAGATGGGGACGGTGTTATTGAGCAGGCCAACGGGAACCCCATTGCCTGCGCGGAATAGATGTACAATTTACCAACAAAAGTCTGGGCCAGAGCCTGTCGCGCCCTTCACTCCTAAATTTGAAAGCGTGAAGGTTGGGCAGCTAGTATCATCCGCTTGGGAAAGACCAGCTACAGGCGTGGCAGTTAGAATAAAACAGTTAAATCGAACCGCGCCACCACCCACACATTCATCCACACCGGAATTATTGTTGATAGATACGGTGTAAAACCCTTCAGGTGAAGTTGCGCCACCAATATCGCTTACATCGCTGGCATAACCATTAAACTGAAAATACCAGCGCTCTTGAGCGCTCGCAGCCGCCGTCAGCGCCGCGGTAGCGTCACTGCGGCGAGACTTCTGGATTTGCGAATTGTAAGACGGCACTGCAATTGCGGCCAAAATGGCCACAATGGCCACCGCAATCATAATTTCAATTAATGTAAACCCACGCATTTTATTTTTCATTACTACTCCAGAGGAATTTCTCTCCATGACACTCGGCCATTAGGGCTGCCAGGAGGAAAGATTTCTTTAATCGTTAGGCCACCGGTTGAATCCTGTCCAACCACACGGTTTCCTACCATCACAACGTCGCGTACTAATCCGTGACCAAAATCGATTGAACGTAGGGACTCAAAATTATCGGCAACATTGAAGGTATCTGTGCCTAGCTCTAACGCTGAGAATGGTGCCGCCGTTCCAGTCGAAAAATGAACAGCGTTAAGCAAGGTCTGGCCTTCCGCCTCACACTCAGAACCACTAGGCGTATATTCAGTAAAGACAACACTAACTTTACTAATTGACGACAAACCTAAATGACGCCCTGCGGGGTCATCAAAGTCAAAATACCAACCCGCCTCTCCCCTGATCACCTCCTGCAATTCCGTAAAAGAACTGGCCGAGCCTCCGATGTTCAGTGGGACTGGCTGCGCACCAACGCTGGTAGTCAAAGAGCCATCCTGATACACCCGCAAACCTGTGGTCCGAACCAAGTCGCTGCGATCAACTGTTGCCCAAGTAAATGCCCCGTCACTATCAACTGGTTCTTTAATTCCATAATAGGATTGCTGCTCAGAACTCAGATTGTCATCACCTACCCAGAATCGACCCGTGCCAACATACAGCCAATCGGTTTCCGTAATATCTGTATAGGGTAAAGGTGCGGCCATCACGGGTTGATCTAATCCCCCTGTTTGAGTCAGTAGATTGCTAAACGTTCCGGTACTAATACTGAAATTTGTCCCTGGGCGAAAACGCTTCAACAGGCCTTCTGGTGTACCCACGGTATTTTCCATCGTGCCAAAATAGACTACATCATCGGTGAAGTCGCCATCCCAATCGGCATGGGAAAAATCACCTACAAAACCCGTTGCACTCTCTGGCACCGGTATTGCCGCGACGCCGGGCGCATTCACCGCATCTGGGATAACAAATTCAAGGGTGTTGAGATTGAAAGCATAGAAATTGGCCGCCTGGTCGCTCAGGCCTGACTCTAGTGCCGCTAACTTACTTAAGGCATCACTACCCGCAGGTCCCGACCCCAACATCAAGTACCATTGATTGGTAAATGCGTTATTGAAGCTTCCGGATGCATCAGGCGCTCTATTTTTAATAACTGTAGGGCGCATCGTTGTGTAGCCCATGCCAGCAGTTTCAAACTCAGCCAATAACTTCGGCTCGCGCTCTGGGTTTGTTATATCGAAGACGAGGAAAGCTGAGCGAGTGGTAATATCATCGCTAGTATCCGCGTCAATATCACTATCCGGATCTATAGTAATTTCACCGCCGCCTAAACGCATGCCGACCACTAGAATAGTGCCCCAACCGTCAGGGTGATCAGAGTCTTCCGTGAAAATGTTAACGTCGAAACTCTGCGGGATACCATCAACATAATACACGTGCGGATAACCCGCTTCCGTTAGCCACCGCACATGAGGCAACAAATTATATGGCACATAGGCCCACATCTCAGAACCCAGAGGATGCTCTGTCTCTCCATTTTTGCCCGTAACGGAGAACTCGCTGGTGGTTTGATCAAAGAAACCGCCATTAAAAGCATGCAGCATGCCATCGTTAGCACCGGTGTAAATAACCTGACGTCGATCGCTGTACTGATTGACAAAATTTGCATAGGTATCATCGTCGTAGCGAACGTTATAAAGCTCCGCAGGCCTACCTACCGCCACAGGGGATGAATGAATAATGTCACCCAAACGCCACGTTTCTGCGACCCCGTCGCTATCGAAATCAACCTGCCTTGATCGATAGCCGGTGATGTCTTCGCCTCGCACAAAATTCACTATGTTTTCGGCTGTGTCGCCGCTGGCGTTATCCAGACCTAACATACGAAAATTATTCGCCGTAGCACCCGCAGCAGCCGAGGCATTCACAAAAACCTGGTCGTCAAATGCAAGCATTTCGGAAGCCACAACTCGATCATCATTATTTGCATCTATGCCAGTAACGATATAGCGGCCCGTTGACGCAAGCGAACTATATGAGCGCTGCGTTGTAACATCCGCCACATCCGCGAGTTCATCTCTTGCATCCCAAAGAGCTTTCAGGTCATCAACATCGGTGGATGCTAGGCCGCTATGCACACCGGTTTGCCCCCCATCGGCCGTAACAAAACGCTCTACCACCGATTTGCCTTGTACAGGATCATAGGCCAAGGTAACGATGTAATCAGCATTGGTGATCACGCCATCGCCATCAGTATCTTCACGAAAGTTACTGTACTCATCGATCAACAGAGCCCGCACCAAACCCACCCATTGAACTTGACGACCACTACTGTCCGACTGCTTAGGCTTATAGAGAGCTTGGTAAACGGCACCCGAGCCTGAGTTAGCATTGGCAACAACAGCCGCGGCCGAACCTGCGCTCACCCGCTCCGCAATTTCATTAAATGCCCGGCTTAAACCTTCTTGCAAATTGGCGGGTTGGCTAGACAATGTATAACTGTCTGGTGTGCCGTCACCGTCCTCGTCCCATTCACTTGTGTTTGCTCCGACAGTTCCATTACCTGGATCGTCATCGCCATTTTGATCGTTAAATCCGCCGTATTTTGCTGCCAACCAGAATTGGTTGGACGCACCTGTCGGCGGGTTGCCGTTATACTCTTGAGTGTCTACTGTAAATGTTTTAATCGTCTGGTCGCCTGGCAAGTCTTCAACTGTGTCGCCATTAGCATCTTCACTTCGAATATCGTTCGTGCGAGCCCAATAGGCCATCCCCGCGATCCAATAACCGCTATTAGTACGGCCACGGCTTACGTTACCCAAACCACCCGTGCCAGACTCTAAAAGGCCCACGTCATCCGTCGATGTTTTTGCGTCAATACCATCATGAACTGCCAGTGATGCGCCCCCCAATGTTACACCTGGAACATTGTTATCTGCATGCGAGAACTGGTCACCGACTGCGATCGTAAAGTTTGCCTGGCACTCGCTAACGATTGGGTCATCCCAAGTAGTTAAGACTGGAAAATTGTCTTTCTCTACGTCAGATAACCCATTTGAATAAGCAGGAGTATTACCGAGGTTCATAAAGTAGCGCAAACCTTCGTAATACAGCTCACTGACCGGATCATTAGATTTGTAACGGCCAGCACTCAAGCCAAAAGAGTTAATATAATTCATCACTCCGCTGTTGTTCACGCCCGCAGTCAAAGTAGCCCCATCGGAGTTGTTAGTAAACAAACCACTATCGTCAACTTCAGCATTCGGGTTAGTTTCCAACCCCCCGGTTACCGCCGGGCGCAAGGTGCCGATATATTTTGCATTACTGCGTAACACGCCGCCATCAATACCATTGCCATCTCGACCTGTATAAGTCATTAAGGCGAAACGCATATTCAAGGCATGCTGCTGCATCTGACCTTCTGGTTTGTACCATGTATTGGTTCCATCAGTGTAAGCGATGCAATTGCTATCTAGACTCACCGATGTATCACAGGCCTCGACAATGACATTGTATTCGGCTAAAAAATTATCATCCTGATCGTAGAAGCTGACTCGATTACCGTTATTACCATTGTTATTTTTAATTCGCAAACCGATTGTGTTGTGGGCTGTTAGTTCTGAGGGTGAATTAACAAAGTCAACACCGTCTCTGGAGATGTCGTAGCCGCCGCTCGTTGCTGAACTAATTTGTTTTTCTCGAAAACCCCAGTCACCATAGCGATGAGTTCTTGTCATGAGCGTTTTAGCACTGGCACCTGCAGTGTCCACCAATCGAGCGCCACCCGTCATAACCATTCTGAATTCGTCCAGAGCCGTCATAGTAGCCCAATTCATAAAATTGCCACTGAACTCTGTTCCACCACTACAAGTGAAATCGTTATTCGCTAGGCTATTAGGCTTAAAATGGTGGGGAGTTAAGGTGTTTTGAGCTCCCGTCGCGAGTTGCGTTGCGGTAGCATCGGCTCCACTAGTATCGTAGACATAACATTTCAAGGGATCGAAATAACCTAGATATGTTTCAGTTTCAAAATAACAAACTCCTCTGCTACTAACGTGACCGGGGCAATATGTTCCTCCCACATAAGTTTGCTCCCCATCAGTATAAGCTTCGGCCTGCTGAGTCAGCTCAACCGACAAATTAATCATCACAAAGGGGTCGCTCGAGTCACCCAAGGTTGGCGGCACTCCCGCAAAATCAGCTGAGCTAACCGCCAAAACCTGCTGAGCACCAAAACCAAACAAAATTAAAGCGCTGCTTAGCCAAAATCGAAATACAAGGTTTTTCATATCAGGCACCATTCCATCGATAAGTAGACTGCAACATCACCTCTGCTTTGCCATTATCGCTAATCGCTCGCGCAGTAATTCTGAAATAAGGAGACCCATCGTCTGGATCTGAAGGAAGTTCAGGGTAACTCGACCCGTCTCCCGGATTAACAAAACAGATGAACTCCAAAATATATTTTGGGTTCGATGTCGCTCCTGCAATGGCCACGGTTTTATGCTTAGTGGCCGAGCTCCAATTTGCATCGACGTCCCAGACACTCACGGGACTATCAGTGGTACTGTCACGTTCGCACTCTACATCTGTCATTGCGGCGGTATTAACACCGTCAAAGCACAGCCCACCGGCACAGGTATCATCAAAACAAGCAGCCGACCCAGAGACACAATCTGTCCAGTTGTCTTCGTTGTAAAGGCCACCCTCAATCTGCTGTTCAACTAAACCCAATGTTTGCTCTGCATACTCAAAAGCCTCTTGTCTATCTTTACTGACCGAAACCATTTTCATCTGAGTACCGCTGGTTTCCATAGCTGACAAGCCTAACAAGGTCATGACTACTAACAAAACCATACTAACTAAAAGCACCGCTCCTCGCTGACGAGAAAACCCTACAGAAATTTCATTCATCGTTTAAAATCCCCATTAGAGTGAGTCTAATCCGCGGTTGCGAATTCGTGCGATAAAACTGACGCGCTGACGCATATACCGGTCATTATAATTAACTCCATCCAGTGTCACGGCCAAATTGTCGTGATAAACAAATCCCTCTGATCTCAAAACCAAATTAATTCGAACACTTAACACTCTGTCCCAGCCTATCCATAAAACAGAATTCTTAGCTTCATCTTCAATAATACTACTTGCACTGACATAACGATTCACAGTGCCGTCACCAACATCATCTGGGCCCGTTCCAACTGTAGTATCAATTCCGTATTCAACCTGCAAACTGTCAACACCTGAGATCATTTCGTCAGCCGAGTTTAAATTTACAGTTCTCCACAGCGCTGGTGCATCGGAGATATTGCTATCGGCAACGTAATAACGACGCATTTCAAATTTATAGACTGCTGCATCGGTCCCAAAGGCCTTTCCTAGGTCCTTAGTATGATTCCCAGGCGCAGAACCCCCCGTGTTTCTTACTAAGCTATCGACGGTATTACCGGCGGTAGTTGTAATATTGTGAGTTTGAAATATCGCACTCTGCTTACAATCAGTCACAAAAAGGATGTCTCCATCCTCTGCAAAAGTAGGATGAGTTACCTTCAATACTCCTGAAGTTCCTGGCATTACTCGTGAGAGACGTGCGCCACCACCAAAAATTCCGCCCAAACTCAAAATGTCCGAATTGGTATCAATCCCTGCGATTGAGGGCCACGCTCCACCTAAAGCAGGCGTCCAGACACCACTCACTGAATCAGAACCCCATACGGCCTCACCCAAAACATATTCATCGCCAGCGGGCGACTTCAAGGTATTAACATTTGAAACATCAGGAGTGCTACAACCCGTATAGCCAGCCATTTTTATATCGCGGGTAAGGGTGTCTTTTATGAACCGGGCATTCTCTTGAAGATAAGACAATTCGTCTTGATGATTAAAATTACGCTTGCCATCAAGCATCACGGTGACAACACCTGCGAGAATGAACAAACCAATGGCCATAGAGATTAACAATTCGATTAGCGTATAACCCAGCCCAATGCTACGCAATTTAATTCTATTCATTAGAACCGCACTCTAAAAGTAAAGGAGGCAGGGACCGAATCTGCTTTGCCTCTGGAATCATCAAATTGAACAACAAAAGCGTAGCCATCGCCTACCGAAGTCACCGAACCATCTCCCTGCGGTAGCAACTCAGCCAAATCATCCTTCCAACGTTTTAAATCCCAACTGGCCAATTGGCTTGCCGTGCAGTTTCCTGTTTCGCACCGAGTTGTTGAAACCGTGCTCAGCGTATCGTCGAGAGCAATTTCATAATCACTGTGCGCTGTAGGGTTTGAGCGCATTCGCTCAGCTAAGTCTTCGGCTAAGAAAACGGCCTGAGAATAGTAATAGGCCGTTTGATTGTCCTGGGATGAGCGATTTTGCAACTGCGCCATGCCCAACAAGCCAACAGCCAAAATTGTGAGCGCCACCATCACTTCTATTAGACTAGAGCCTTTTTGACGATGCTTAATGTTGATTAAGTGCACGTTAAATTACTCCCAGACACATCTTCATGAGTGGTGTCGCTATCGCCTGCGCTGTCTCGTGAGTGAGCCGCCCGGCCTGAAATAAGTAAAACGATACCACGCGCATATGCCACGTCTGCATCCGGCCCGCACACAACCAAAGTGCTCGCATTGTCACTACCGAGATAGCCTCGTCCATTAAAGCTAAGCGAAGTAATAGTACCCCCGGTATCCTTGGCTTTGATGTCACTTTGATCGTCAATGTTTTGGTAGGAAACTAAAGTTTCATCGGCGTGACGAGCGCCGTCACCAGCCGTACCTCCACCACTACCGTCGTCTACAAAAATAATCCAGCCCGACGACCAATCGCTGCTACCACTACAAGCAGAACCATTAGCGGAGCCACATATAGCTACAGTATGACCCCGTGCAATAGCTTCGGTTTTAGCCTGTGTAAGCGCTGATTTAAGCCGTGTCACCATCGACTCAATTGCATTGCGCTTTACGGTTTCACGGAAATTTGGCACAGCAACCATAAGTAGAATGGCCGCCATGGCGAGCGCTATCATCAGCTCAATTAAGGTAAATCCATCTTGGCGAACACGCATTCATTGACTCCGCATAGTCCATGTGGCAAAGGGTAACTGCCACTATAGCGGATACTAACTATCCGATCTAGGAATTAGCCGATCCATAGGGTTGTTTTAGCTATAGATGAATATAACAGGGAGGTATACAAATAAATGCCAAGGAGGTCACATTTTGACCTCTTGCCAGAGTGCTAGGGGTGGTTTATTCCACAGGACGCAGCTCTTTTGGCAGTGTGAAGCTAATATCTTCATCCCGCCCAGGCAGCTCCTGAGGGGGCTCGGCACCCAGTGTTTGTAAGCGTTCAATTACCTGCTGAACGAGCACTTCCGGCGCCGAAGCACCTGCGGTAATACCAATAGCCGCTTTTCCTGCCAACCAGCTCTCCTCTATATCCTCTGGGCCGTCAATTAAATAGGCTTCTGCACCGCAACGCTCTGCCAGCTCCTTCAGTCGATTTGAGTTGGAGCTGCTGGGAGAACCCACCACAAGCACCAAACCGCACTCTAATGCCAACTGTTTTACGGCGTCTTGCCGATTGGTGGTGGCATAACAAATATCGTCTTTACGAGGCCCTATGATCTCAGGAAACTTTGCTCTCAACGCGGCAATGACTTTTGCCGTGTCATCCATAGACAAGGTGGTTTGCGTAACATAGGCGAGCATTTGCTCATCGCCAACTTTTAATTTTTCGACGTCCTGCTCATTTTCAACCAGATATATTGCACCACCCTTGGAGGCGTCATACTGGCCCATTGTACCCTCAACCTCAGGGTGGCCTTCGTGACCAATCAAAATGCATTCACGGCCTTCGCGACTGTAGTTGCTCACTTCCATATGAACTTTCGTTACTAAGGGGCAGGTCGCATCAAATATTTTTAATGAGCGGGACTTCGCTTCGTTCCGCACTGCTTGCGACACGCCATGGGCGCTGAATATGACGATAACGTCTTCAGGTATTTCATCAAGCTCTTCGACAAAAATTGCACCCCGGCCTCGCAAGGTTTCAACTACAAATTTGTTGTGGACCACTTCATGACGCACATAGATGGGCGCGCCAAATATATCTAGGGCACGGTTAACAATGTCGATAGCGCGATCAACGCCGGCGCAAAAACCTCGTGGGTTCGCCAATTTAATCTGCATGTTCTACCCCTTAAGCCCTGCTACTAATGCAGCTTTGCTGGCTGCACGTCAATAATTTCTACTTCAAACAACAATTCACGCCCTGCCAGAGGGTGATTGAAATCAACCGTCACAGTGACGTCATCAAATGCCGCAATCACGCCTGGAGTTTCTGTATTTTGCGCATCAGCAAAAGCAATCATTAGGCCTTCGACCAATTCCATATCAGCCGCAAACTCGCTTCTTGGAATTTCCTGAATATTACTGGGATTCGGCTGACCAAAACCCTGCTCAGGCTGGATTGTAAAGGTATCGCGAGCGCCCGCTTTTAAACCCAGCAGCACCTTTTCAAAACCGGGCAATAAGTTGCCGTCACCCACTTCAAATTCAGCCGGCGATTTATCAAAAGTGGAATCAACCAACTGGCCATTGTCCAAGGTGATAGAAAAATTCAGTGTTACGCGAGTGCTCTCGCCTACAATTAGATCAGTCATAATTCTTTTTCTTTATTCAAAAACATATCAATGATAAGGAGTGCTGCGCCGATACTGATTCCGCAATCGGCGATATTAAAGGCCGGCCAGTAATGATGCTCGTAGTGAAAGACAATAAAGTCCACGACATAACCTAAGGCAACTCGGTCATAAAGGTTCCCAACAGCTCCACCTAAAATCAGAGCCAAAGCTAAGGCTTCCATTTTCTTGTCACTGGCCAAACGTGAAAGCCAAGCAATAATACCCAAGCTCACCACTAGCGCGATAATGCCAAATAGCCAACGTTGCCACCCACCAGCATCACTCAAAAAACTAAACGCTGCACCAGGGTTGTGCAAAAGCGTAAAGTTGAAAAATGAGGTGAAAACTAAGGGCGTATTATAGTCGAGACTTAGGCTCGCCCACTGCTTGGTCGCTTGATCTAACACCGCGATGAGCAGTGCTAGACCATACCACTTACTATTTTCTCTAGTGAACATAAATAAACTCGCTCTAACTCAACTACTTAGGCAAAGTGTCGCACTTCACCCACGCCCGCGACGTTGTCCACACAGCGTCCGCACAGTTCGGGATGTTCTGAATTTGCGCCAACATCTTCGCGCTTATGCCAGCAACGGCCACACTTATCGTGAGCCGATTTCCGAACAATAACACTCAAACCTTCCACGTCTGTATCTTCCGCATCAACGGCCTCTGCGCTACCGGCAACACTTGCCGACGAAGTAATCAGAACAAAACGCAACTCATTTTGTAAATCATTCAGCTGTTCCCGCAGCTCACCATCACAATAGAGAACCACTTCAGCATCCAGTGAGCCACCAATATCACCAGCACCCCGATGCGCTTCAAGCACACGGTTCACAGCATTTTTCACGCTCGCGATTGCCGCCCAGTAATCAGCGCCCTTGGCGGCCGATTGTTCCATAGCTTCCAATGGATACCAGCGTGCTGTGAATACGGGCTCTGAACGATCACCTGGAATTAAGGGCCAAAGTTCATCTGCGGTAAAGCTCAAGATGGGGGCAATCCAGCGGGTAAAGGCTTCAACAATATGATAGAGCGCGGTTTGTGCCGAGCGACGTGGCAAGCCATCCGACTGAGTGGTGTATTGTCGATCTTTAATAATATCGAGATAGAAACCGCCCAAATCCAGCACACAAAAATTATGCACTTTTTGATAAACCTGATGCATATTATAGCTGTCATAGGCCGCTATGATTTCGCGCTGCAAAGTCGCCGCGCGATCAAGCGCCCAGCGATCCAAGGCCAACATATCTTCCGCCGCCACCAGATCTTTTTGAGGATCAAAGCCATTAAGGTTGGCCAAAAGGAAACGAGCGGTATTACGAATACGACGATAAGAATCTGCCGTGCGCTTCAGAATCTCGTCCGATACATTCATTTCTGTACTGAAGTCTGTGGCGGAAACCCACAGGCGCAAAACGTCGGCGCCTAGGTCATTGGCAACAGACTGGGGTGCCATTGTATTGCCCAAAGACTTGGACATCTTGCGACCAGTGGCATCGACTGTAAAACCATGGGTTAACACCTGTTTATAAGGCGGCACACCATTCATTGCCATAGACGTTTTGAGCGAAGACTGAAACCAGCCACGATGCTGATCAGAGCCCTCTAGATATAAATCTGCAGGAAAACGTAAATAGTCACGGCGTTTGACCACAGCCTCATGTGTAACCCCAGAGTCGAACCAAACGTCTAGGGTATCGGTTACTTTTGAATATTGCTCAGCGTCTTCACCCAGCAATTCAGCGGCGTCGAGGTCAAACCAAGCGTCCATACCTTCCGCTTCAACTTTGGCGGCCACGGCCTCTACCAAACGTTCTGTATCTGGGTGCAGCTCTTGGGTTTCTTTATGAACAAATAAAGCAATGGGAACCCCCCAAGTACGCTGCCGAGATATACACCAATCTGGGCTGGAATCTAACATTCCTTCAATACGGGCTTCACCCCATTCAGGAACCCAGCTCACACCTTTTACAGCAGCTTTCAAGTCGCCCATAAGATTGTTTTTGGTCATACTTACAAACCACTGAGGCGTCGCCCTGAAGATCAAGGGGGTCTTGGTACGCCAGCAGTGCGGGTAGCTGTGTGTAATTTTGTCTTCATGCAACAAAGCACCGCGCTCTTTAACCACGGCAATAATTTTCGCATCAACTTTATAGACATGCTCACCGGAGAATAGCTCAACACTGTCGCGATAAAGACCGTTATCGGTGATGTAATTCAATGTGCCAATGCCATAGCGCTGCCCGACGACGAAATCGTCAGCACCGTGGTCCGGTGCCGTGTGGACGCAGCCCGTACCGGCATCAGTAGTAACATGATCACCCAAAATAACGGGAATTTTACGATCATAGAATGGGTGCTGTAATTGCAAACCCTCTATCGCTTGGCCTTTACAACGTCCAACGATGGCAGCGTTTTCGACGCCAATTTTACTCATCACACCTTCATATAGCGCTTCTGCCATCAACAAGCGGCGCTCACCTGCCTGAACCACAACATAGTCTAGTTCGGCATTTACGCTCACGGCTTGGCTAGAAGGTAAAGTCCAAGGTGTTGTGGTCCAAATGACAACACTGACGGGGCCACTGCCCTTTAGCTCATCAACAGACGCAGCTAAAGCACTCTCATCAATTACGGGATAACAAACGTCTATAGAGAAAGACGTTTTATCTTGGTACTCCACTTCAGCTTCAGCTAAGGCAGAACCACCTACCACACTCCAATAAACAGGCTTAAACCCTTTATGTAGGTGCCCATTCTTAACGATTTTTCCTAGACTGCGAATGATATCGGCCTCGAAGGCAAAATCCATCGTCAGGTAGGGGTTGTCCCACTCGCCAAGCACGCCTAAGCGGATAAAGTCTTTTTTCTGCCCTTCAACCTGACGTGCCGCATACTCGCGACATTTTTTCCGAAAGCTTTTCACGTCGAGCTTAACGCCCGCCTTGCCATGCTTCTTTTCAACATTGTGCTCAATGGGCAAGCCGTGGCAATCCCAACCCGGAACATAAGGCGCATCAAAGCCGCTCAGGGTTTTTGACTTAACAATAATATCCTTAAGAATTTTATTGACCGCATGACCGATATGAATGTCGCCATTCGCGTATGGGGGGCCGTCGTGCAATATGAATTGCTCGCAGCCTGCCCGTGCGTGACGAATCTTTTCATACAGCTTCTCGGCTTGCCATTTTTTTAGCATGCCAGGTTCGCGCTGAGCCAAGTTTGCTTTCATAGCAAAAGCCGTGTTTGGCAAATTCAATGTCGGTTTATAGTCAGTCATATCAGATGATTTACATTAAAAAGTTAAAGGAGTGAGTTAAAGATACTTTTGGCCTGAGCAATATCCGCATAAATTTGCGTTTTTAATTGCTCAAGTGAATCAAATTTTTGTTCTTCTCTGAGTTTCTGAGAGAAATCTACGGTGATCATTTGCCCGTAAAGGTTTTGATCAAATTCAAACAGATGAACTTCTAAAATCGGCTTATTACCGCCGTCAACGGTAGGTCTTACACCCACGTTGGCAACGCCGTTCACACGCTGGCCGTCGGCCAGTGTTGCCGACACGGCAAATACCCCTCGAAGAGGTGAACGATAGCGGCGCAGTAATACGTTCGCAGTTGGCACACCCAACTGACGACCCAACTGCTGACCGTAAACCACTCGGCCACTAATGGTATAGGGCTTACCCAATAGCTGCTCTGCCATGGCAAAGCGGCCCGCCTCTAATTCCGCTCGTATCCGAGTACTGCTGACTCGTCTACCCTCAATTTCGTAGGTATGCGTATCAGTGATTTCGAAATCGTGGTCTTTGCTTGCCGCACGCAGCAGGTCGTAGTCGCCACTTCGGTCACAGCCAAAGCGAAAATCGTCGCCCACCACTAAGTAGCGTACGGCGAGGCCTTGGATTAACACCTGATCGATAAATTCAGCGCCGCTCAAATGACGCAGCCGGCCGTTAAACGGAAGGCACAGAACTCGATCAATCCCAGCGGCCAAGAGTGCCAAGACTTTCTCGCGAAAGTGCATCAGCCTTGCAGGGGCCTGCTCACCGGCAAAATATTCATGCGGTTGCGGCTCGAAAATAATAGCCACAGACAACACCCCCAAGACATTTGCCTGGGCACTCACCTGACGAATGATTGCCTGATGGCCAAGGTGCACGCCGTCGAAGGTGCCAATTGTAGCTACACAACCCCGATGTTCTGGAAGTAGGTTGTGAAGGCCACGAATTAGCGATGTTGATGCCTGAGTCACCGCAATAGTTCCAAATTTATTAACCAATAATTTCAAGCAATTCAACGTCAAACACCAGTGTGGTGTAGGGTCCAATTTTACCGCCCGCGCCACGCTCGCCGTAGGCTAGGTTGTAAGGTACCGCCAAGCGCCACTTTGAACCAACTGGCATCACTTGTAACGCTTCAGTCCAGCCCGCAATTACGCCATTCACTGGGAATTCAGCCGGCTCGCCACGATCGTAAGAGCTGTCAAAAACAGAGCCGTCGATCAATGTGCCATGGTAATGTACGCGAACGGTAGAGGCCGCTGTCGGCATATCCCCTTCACCTGCAGTCAAAATCTCATACTGCAAACCAGAAGCGGTAACCGTTACTTCTTCACGCTTACCGTTGGCTTCCAAGAATGCTCCGCCTTCAGCTGAAAGCTCTTTCGATTTCTCGGCTTCGAGGGCTTGCATACGGTCGCGAATTTCCGCGAATGCCGCTTCCATATCACTATCGGCAATAGTATTAGCCACACCATTAAGAGCATCAACTACTCCGGCGGCTACGGCGTTTGCGTCTACGCCTTCAAAGGGATTGCTGGCCAATTGGTCACCCATCTGGCGGCCAATTCCATAGCTTACACGCTGCTCAACTGTTGTATATTCTTCTGACATGGTTATTTACTCGTAAAAAGGGCTGATTCAAAAGCCGAGCAGTGTACCATAACTTGCTGCAAGTGCCCTAGATTCAAGGCACTCGATGAGGATCTAAGCTAAAATTTTGGATGCGCTGACCCAAGACGTCTACTCGACCGCTATAACGCTCGTCCCCTGTCGAGCTAAATTCGAACTGAAAACGCCGCCAAAGCCGCATATTGCCCTTTGTATCTCGCTTAAACCAGAGGCGCCGTAACACCACCCCTTCGTCCAAAAGCTGCACCCCCACCTTCTCACAATGAGCTTTAGCAGCTCCCAAAACGAGTTCTTTCACTCGCTGAGCGTTCAGCCAATACAGGCACACAAGAATTACCGCGGATAACAGAATCAAATCAGGCAAGCGAAACATATTAGAAGCTCACACCCGTGAGTATCGACAACCAAGTTTTCGCGCTGGTGCTGTCTTTCATACCCGCTTGTACTTCTTCGCACATTTCACAAGCGCCTAACATTAAGTCGATAGCGGCACTGTGATAGATCGCCTTGGGCTGAGCCTTAGCACCTTCCGCTTCAGCGCGCCGCACCAAAGCCTCAACCAATTGTTCAATTTCATCATTGCCAAGCCCGTGTTTGGCCAAAGCTTTTTCGTAATTCATACCGTTTGACTCTGTAGGGTTATCGCTTAGGTTCACAATATTACAAGCGTGACACATTCAATCCGAATTATGCAAACTCAAACACGCCTTAAGCTGTGTGGCTAGCGCCGGAGCTCCCAGCGCCCGCGCGAAGGCAATATTGCGCTCGGGAATAAGTTCCGCCTGGTCAAATTGCCCCAGCGCCTCTTCAAGGCTTTGTTCGCGAATCAGATGCAGCATGGGGTAAGGCGAGCGGTTGGTGTAGTTCGCGGCATCATCATCTGGCGCGCCCTCGAAACAATAGTCTGGGTGAAAACTAGCCAGCTGAATCACTCCCTCAAAACCGTCAGCACAGATCAAGTCATTAGCGGCGTCTAGAAAGTCGAGGAAAGGGTAAAAACCTTCAAAACCGCGCGGCAGAATCAAAAAGCTGGTTTCAATGTAGCCTTCTCCCTCACTACTAAGCAGCTCTTTGCAAGCCTTTCGCAAGGCCTGTAGGCATTGCTTGCGTCCAGAATCAGTCGCCACTTGATACTCCACCCGGCCAGCTTCAACTTCTCGGCGAGCGAATGGGCAGAAATTATGGCCAATCACAACGGTATTAACCCACTGCTTGGTTTGCGCAATTACTCCCATTCATCACCCATGTGAGGCAGCAAACGGACCCATTCAGGGCGATAGGGAATAAACACCTCCTCCATTGCCTGCAGACATTCTTCAATCTCCAGACCGATTAAAAACTTAGGGTCAAAACTGTCTAGCTCACACCACAGCAAGGCTAGTGCAGCACTGCATTCCACCAGCAAGTCGACTGGCGCATTTTGAGCGAGTACGAATTCTTTCAAGCTGTTGGCCACACCCTCATCACCACATTCGCCCAATGAAGTCACTGCCTCAAGGCGAGCGGTAAGGTCAAAGTCCTCAGACAGAACCGTCTCCAAATTTGTTGCAATCCAGTCTTCCAAAGCCAATATCTCCACTCACAGATTAAAGTCGCTATTATAGGCAGCCCTTGCGCAGATCTACACGGTGAAATAACTTCTTTTGAGTTACAATTTACGTTTTATAACGATGCAGCGCTCAATTCCGCTCTCAGGCACCGAGAAATTATGCAAATAGACCAGTTTTACTCGACAGAAGACCAAGCCATTCACTTTACTCGACAGCAAGCGAGCGACTTTGCCAAGCAAATAGCCGACGACTTCAACCCCATTCACGACATCGATGCCAAGCGCTTTTGCGTCCCAGGAGACTTGTTATTCGCGGTGGCCTTGAGCAAGATTGGCCTCAGCCAATCTATGCATGTTCGCTTTGCCGATATGGTTACCGAAGGTGTTAAGCTCACATTTCCGGAAAAAAGCGCTGCGCATAGCGAAGTGTGCGACGACAACGGCAAGCTGTTTCTGGAGATTGAAAGCGAAGGTGAGCACTCCAACAAGGACACACTCATCGCCAATTTAACCCGTGAATATGTTGCATTCTCAGGTCATACCTTCCCACATATACTGGTGCCCCTCTGGCAGAAAAATAATGTAATGATCAACCCCGCTCGCCCCCTTGTGATCTATCAATCAATGTCAATTGAGCTGGACACCCTTGATATTGAATCTCCAAGCCTCGCCATTGCAGAAGTAAGCTTGAGCCCTCAGGGAAAGCGTGGCGACGTGTCACTAGGTTTCAACTTTATGGACCAGGGCGAGATTGTTGGCCGCGGTGAAAAGCGCATGGTGCTTAGCGGCCTGCGTGAATTTGACCAGGCACAAGTTGACGGTATTGTAGAATTCTACAATGAACGGAAACAGCGCTTAGCGCTTTAAGCAAGATCAATTCTGGTCCATTGATACTCGGGGGGAACAGATTGTTTCACCCGTGACAGCGGCGACAAAGCCTTCTATTGTAAGCATTCGAAAGATGAAAAAGCTTCAGTAAAAGGGAATAACAATGCCGCTTACCGATATCGACATCGCTCGTCACGCCAACCTAGAGAACATCACCACCATTGGTGACAGGCTCAATATACCCCGCCACTCTCTGCTGAACTACGGCCACCACAAAGCAAAAATTGACTACGACTTCATTGCGTCCACTGAAGGGCAAGCACAAGGCAAGCTCATTTTGGTCACGGCCATATCTCCCACCCCTGCCGGAGAAGGCAAAACCACCACAACGATAGGCTTGGGAGATGCACTCAATCGAATTGGCAAAAAAACTCTAATCTGCCTCAGAGAGCCTAGCTTGGGCCCCTGCTTTGGCATGAAAGGTGGCGCGGCTGGCGGAGGCTACTCTCAAGTGGTGCCAATGGAAGACATCAATCTGCATTTTACCGGTGACTTCCACGCTATTGGCGCGGCGCACAACCTGCTGTCCGCACTACTAGACAATCACATACACTGGGGCAATACACTCAACATAGACCCTCGTCGCATTACCTGGCGGAGGGTAATGGACATGAACGAGCGGGCATTGCGCAATATCAATATTGGCCTGGGTGGCCCCGCCCACGGTGTACCAAGAGAGAGCGGCTTCGACATTACCGTCGCCTCGGAAATCATGGCCATTTTTTGTCTGGCAAAAACCTTGGAAGATCTACAGGAAAAGCTGGGCAATATTGTGGTGGGCGAAACCTTTGACAAACAAGTGGTTCACGCGCGAGACCTAAATGCGCATGGCGCAATGGCGGTACTGCTAAAAGATGCGTTTAAACCCAACCTGGTGCAGACCCTAGAGAACAACCCAGCCATCATTCACGGAGGCCCTTTCGCCAACATCGCTCATGGCTGCAATTCGGTTATAGCCACTCAAACCGCGCTAAAGCTCGGCGAATACGTGGTGACAGAGGCCGGGTTTGGCGCGGATTTAGGCGCGGAGAAATTCTTTGATATCAAATGCCGAAAGGCAGGACTAGCCCCCTCCGTTTCGGTTCTTGTCGCCACAGTTCGCGCTTTAAAAATGCATGGCGGCGTAGATAAAAACTCTCTAGCCGCGGAAAACATTGAGGCCGTCGCCGCAGGCTGTGCGAACCTAAATCGGCACATTAAAAATCTCTCACAATTTAAGGTGCCCATTATAGTCGCCATTAATCGCTTCTCACTGGATACACCCGCAGAAATTGACTTAATACGCGAACATTGCAAATCGCTAGGGGTGCAGGTATTTGAATGCACACACTGGGCTGATGGAAGCATTGGCGCAGAAGAACTGGCAAAACATGTTGTTGAGTTTGCAAACAGAGGTGAGAGTGAATTCGAACCTTTGTATGAAAATTCATTGCCGCTCTGGAAAAAAATAGAGCGAGTCGCCACCAAGCTTTATGGTGCCAGTGAAATTATTGCCGACCAGAAAGTGCGGAGCCAAATCAAGGATTTGCAAAAAGACTACGGTCATTTCCCGGTTTGTATGGCAAAGACTCAATACAGCTTTTCCACCGACCCAAATTTGCGCGGCGCGCCGAGCGGCCATAGCGTCCCCATTCGAGAGGTGCGCCTCGCCAAGGGAGCGGAGTTCATAGTGATTGTTTGTGGCGACATAATGACCATGCCAGGACTGCCACGAGAGCCGGCCGCAAATGCCATACACTTGAATGAAAGAGGGGAAGTTGAAGGTCTGTTCTAATACTCAGGCATGAATGTATTCTTGATTAAGAAAAAGCCTCGATATTTACGTCTCAGTTTTTAGGGCTTGGTCTCGGCCTCTAACATTGTCAAAATTTGTTCAGCCTCCGCCTGACTATTGCCGCAAAATTCAAGCCCGGGCTGAAAAGCTCGGCAAAAATCTGGATAATCTTCGCCTCCCCACAATAGGCATAAAAAGCTCTCAGGGTCTAAATTAATACAGCGCTCACCTGCCAACTTACCATTAGGCATGCCCGGAATTGGGGCTGAAATAGACGGAGCTATACAGCACATCCCACAAGAAGAACGACATTTCATAAATCTTCACGCCTTTAAACCAGGCCCAACCAGCGGGGCTAAACTAGCGGGGCTAAACTAGCGCGCAGCTTAGCCTCACACTATCGTGCTTACAAGTGATGTTTATATGCGTAATCGTGTTTGTATGCACGCCAAGCATTATAATAGGAGTTGCCATGATTACAGTAGCGATGGCCGTGACCATAATAATCCCGCCGATTATGACGACGGCTGTGCTTATGCCCACGGTGATCGTTACGATAGTTATAATAACGCTCATGGCGACGTTTGTGTTTCTTATAATGTTTGTGACCACGATGATCTCGGTCAGAATAATATCCATTTGAGTGCTTATCTAGATGCCTGTCGGAGTAACGCTTTCCCCGATGATCCGAACGGTGATCTTTAATTCGCTTACGCTCATGATCACGTTTTTCCACAGCAGAATCATGATCATGTTTGTGCGAACGACCTTCAGACCAGTCTGCATTGGCGGCAGCCCCCAAACCAAACGATAAGCTTGCAATCATTAATGTCGATAATAATAACTTCATAATTATTCCCTTCTCTGCGATTGACGCGGTAAACTCACAAGCAGAATAGCCTCTAGAATCTGAACTTATCCTGAATAGGATCAGGCCCTTGCTGTTAGACTTTCAAAAGAAGCCCAGACGAACAAGAGAAGAATTATTTCTTCACTACAAAGAAAAGATATATTTTTTTGGGCAGGGGAATAATTTTAACGTTTTCGACAGGCGACCAAGTGCAGATCATTGTTAAGGCTTGGCGGGCCAACTCCCATCGAATTGACCTGGCAAGCATAGTAAAACAGGATCCGAAATATTACCTGTGCATTGAAGTGGGAACCCACACCATTCTAGGGATTTAATTTTACACTGAAATCTTTAGGGCGCACGCCGCTCAGCAAAAGAGCTCCTACATAAGCCAGCAAGCCCAACAGGCAAACAACCCCCAGATAGGTAGAGCGCTCCCACCATTGACCCGACATCCAAGATTCGGAGAAATCGAGCAAGGCCAGCAACACTACCACCATCGCGCCATTCGCCAGCACACATTTTGCCAGCCATTTAGGCCAGCCCGCTTCAGTGTGAAAAATGTCTCGTTGTCGCAGGCCCCGATAGAGTAAATAGGCATTAATATAAGCGGCAACCGCAGTGGCCAAAGCCAAACCTACGTGGCCAATATCAAAGTAGAAATAAAGCGGGGCTACAAATAGAGCATTCAAAAACATATTTGCAACCATTGCTATCACACCAATTTTCACCGGTGTTTTCATATCTTGTCGCGCGTAATAACCCGGAGCCAACACTTTGATTAACATGAAAGCTAATAAGCCCGAAGCATAAGCCCGCAAACTCAGAGTAGACATAGCAACATCGTGCGCCGTAGTTTTGCCGTATTGAAAAAGTGTGGTGAGGATAGGTTCGGCCAAAACCATCAAGGCTAAACTGGCGGGAGCACCGATCAAGACGATTAAACGCAAGGCCCAATTAAGAGTGTGACTGAATTTCTGCTCTTCGCTACTCGCATGCTGTCTAGATAGGTTGGGTAAAATCACCGTGGAAATTGCAATCGCAAACACACCGAGTGGCAGCTCTGACAAGCGATCAGAGTAGTAAAGCCAAGACACGCTACCGTTGGGCAACAGTGAAGCTAGCACGGTGTCCAGCAGTAAGTTTATCTGGCTTACCGACACCCCAAATAAAGCCGGCACCATAAGCGCTAGAATACGTCGCACGCCAGAGTCTTGCCAATCGATCTTGGGGCTAGGCAAGAGATGGATACGCATTAAAAACGGCAGCTGAAATACCAGCTGCATAAAACCCGCCGCCAACACACCATAAGCAAGACCGTAGACAGGCTCGGCCATCTCGGACGAAGCTAATATGGCCGCACTGATGAGCGACACATTGAGCAACACCGGGGTAAATGCAGGCACGGCGAAGCGGTCATAACTATTGAGAATCGCTCCTGCAAAGCCAGTGAGCGACACCAACATAAGATAAGGGAAGGTAATTCGAATTAAATCAGCCGTTAAGTCAAACTTAACACTATCGCCCATAAAACCGGGCGCAAAAATAGCCGCCACCAATGGCGCCCCCACTACCGCCAAAACGGTCACACAGATCAGGATGGACCCCAGCGCTCCGGCCACTCGGTCTAACAAGGCCTTTACCGCCTCATGGGAGCCCTGCGAGCGATATTCTGACAACACAGGTACAAAAGCCTGAGCGAACGCGCCTTCTGCAAACAAGCGCCGCATGAAGTTAGGTATTTTAAAGGCGACAAAAAAGGCATCCGCACCGTCACCCGAGCCAATGAAGCGTGCCAGCACAATATCTCTAATTAGACCAAGAACACGAGACACCATAGTAAACGAGGCAACTGTAGAACTTGAACGAAGTAGGCTGGGAGCGGGTTTATCGGCCAAAAGGGCTTCCTTAAAAGACAGTGAAGAGTAAAAGGCAAAGCGCGAGTTTACTGAATACAGAGCCAAATACGAAGCCTCTATTTGCCTCAAGGCCCTTGCACTTCAAAACAGAGAAGAGTAGTTTTTAATTCCTAACTGTACTTTGCAAAGATTTAGCTATACTGAATAAACATAAGAATAACCGGAACTTCAACAACCGAAGGCCGACGTCTTTACCCAAATTAGTTCGCAGTATTGGGCAGTATTAGGGCACCGACCTCCGTGATTTCAAACGGAGACTTTGACCATGACGGGCGACAGCGAGAACCTTGCTGCATTAGTCATCTACTTTTTAGTGGTGTTGGGCCTAGTAGCGCTCATCCTTCTTATATCCCATTTTCTCGGCCACCGCCGTCAAGATGCCAAAGACTATCATCCGGCGCTCAATGAGCCTTTCGAATCGGGCGTGGTATCCGTGGGCGATGCTCGCCTGCGCTTTTCAGCACCGTTCTTTTTAGTGGCCATCTTTTTTGTCATATTCGACCTAGAAGTTGTTTTCTTGTTTGCCTGGGTTATTGGTTTTGAGGAGTCCGGAATGCCGGGCTTCATCGAAGCGCTCGTATTTATCCTTATTTTATTAGCCGGCCTCGCCTACCTCTGGAAGCTTGGCGCCTTGGACTGGGGGCAAAACCCCAAGCGGCGCCTAGGACGAGTGGCTATGCTGGCCGCCGAAAAGGCCGCAAGCGCACCGACAAGAGACGAAAATACTCCCGAAACCCTATAACCATAAAAAAGGTAAACACCATGCGTTGGAGCCTCACAAAGCCAGACGATCTGATTCCCGCCCAGCAACTGCCTGGCGGCGCCAGTAGTTATGAGCCCAATGCCCAAGGCAAGGTGTCAGATCAAAGCTTTGAGGATGCCCTACAACGCAATGTCATGTTTGCCCGCTTAGATGACATGGTGAACTGGGGCCGAAAAAATTCTATATGGCCCTTTAACTTCGGGCTCTCCTGCTGCTACGTTGAAATGGCAACCGCCTTTACCAGCCGTCACGATATTGCCCGTTTTGGCGCTGAAGTAATTAGAGCCACCCCCCGCCAAGCGGACATGATGGTGATTTCAGGCACCGTCTTTCGCAAGATGGCCCCGGTGGTGAAGCGTCTTTATGACCAATTACTAGAGCCACGCTGGATTATTTCTATGGGTTCTTGCTCCAACTCCGGCGGCATGTACGACATTTATTCTGTGGTTCAAGGTGTGGACAAAATACTACCTGTGGACGTTTATGTTCCAGGCTGCCCGCCGCGGCCAGAAGCCTTACTGCAGGGTTTAACACTGCTTCAAGAGTCCATAGGCAAAGAACAACGCCCACTGTCTTGGGTGGTGGGCGATCAAAATGTTTACAAAGGCCCCGAGCGAAACTTCCGGGACGAGCTGCGAGAGGAACGCCAAAAAATAACCACCTTGCGCTCGCCAGACGGGGTTTAAGCATGAGCATTAAAGCGGAACTGGAAGCCGAATTTGGCCTGCCTGCTTTGCACTTTCAGGCCTGTGCTGACGGTGTAACCACCTGCTGGATAATTCGGGAAGACAATGCCTTCGTTTTGAGGTTCTTGAAAACACTGGGCTATGTCATGCTGCTTGATCTATCGGCTATTGACGAGCGTCTTCGTCAGCATCGGCCAGGACAGCCCGCCGCAGATTTCACAGTGTTCTATCACCTTATTTCATTTTCTCGAAATGAGGATGTCCGCATCAAAGTGGCACTCTCTGAAGACGATTTGAGCTTGCCGTCTGTGGTGGATGTATTCCCAAACGCCAATTGGTATGAGCGGGAAGTGTATGACATGTTTGGGGTGAATTTTAGCGGCCACCCTCATCTTTCGCGGATTCTAATGCCAAGCACTTGGGAAGGCCATCCACTGCGGAAGGAGCACCCCGCTCGCGCAACAGAAATGGAACCTTATTCACTTCCAGACGACATCTTGGCCCGCGAGCAAGAGGCATTGAAATTTGAGCCCGAAGCCTGGGGCATGAAACGTAAAACAGATACCAATGATTTTATGTTCTTGAACTTGGGACCCAATCACCCAAGCGTTCATGGCGTATTTCGCATTGCCTTGCAGCTCGACGGTGAGAAATTAGTAGACTGCGTTCCCGATATTGGTTATCACCATCGCGGCGCAGAAAAAATGGCCGAGAGACAAAGCTGGCACACCTTTATTCCCTACACTGATCGCGTCGATTACCTCGGCGGTGTAATGAACAACTTCCCCTATGTCATGGCCGTAGAACAACTTGCGGGTATAGAAGTACCCGCCCGCGCGCAAATGATTCGAGTCATGCTAGCGGAACTCTACCGAATCGCCAGCCATTTAGTGTTTTATGGAACATTTGCGCAAGACGTTGGGCAACTGTCACCCGTGTTCTACATGTTTATCGATAGGGAAAAAGTATTCGATATAATTTCCTCCATCACTGGCGGGCGCATGCACAGCGGCTGGTTTCGCGTAGGCGGCGTCGCGCAAGACCTGCCACAGGGTTGGGAAATAGCTATTCGAGAATTTATACAATGGCTTCCCTCACGGCTCGACCACTACCAAAAAATGGTAATGGACAACGATATTGTTAAGCGTCGCACCGTTAACATTGGCGACTATAGTACCGAGGAAGCCTTTGCATGGGGCATAACAGGGGCAGGTTTACGTGCCACTGGCTTCAAATGGGACTACCGAAAAGAACGCCCCTATTCCGGCTACGAACAATTTGATTTTGATGTCCCCGTTGGCAGCAACGGTGACGCTTATGATCGCGCAATGGTTCGTATCGAGGAAATTCGTCAAAGCCTACGCATCGTCGAACAGTGCGTAAATAATATGCCTAAAGGCCCTTACAAAGCCCAACACCCTTTGACAACACCGCCACCAAAAGACCGCACCCTGAAAGACATTGAGACTTTGATACAACATTTCGTCAACGTCAGTTGGGGGCCAGTGATTCCCCACGGCGAGGGCTATATGGCCGTTGAAGCGACGAAAGGCATTAACAGCTATTTCTTGGTGAGCGACAACAACACCAGCAGCTATCGCACGCGTATTCGCGCACCCAGTTTTGCGCATTTACAAATGATTCCGCTCATCAGCAACGGACTTTTTGTTGCCGATTTAATTGCCATTATTGCCAGCATCGACTTTGTGATGGCCGACGTAGACAGGTAGAGGAACACAATGACCGAAATCGACACTCAACTTGTGGCTCAACTCACCGAGCAGGAAACCCAGGAAATACTGAAACTGGCATCCCACTATGACTATCCACAAGCCGCATCTATAGAAGCTCTAAAGATCGTTCAACATTATCGGGGTTGGGTGTCAGATGAATCTCTGCAGGCCATCGCCAAGCTCATTGAAATGTCGGCAGAAGAACTCGACAGTGTGGCCACTTTTTACAGCCTAATTTTTCGCAGTCCTGTCGGCAATAATGTGATTATGCTTTGCGATGGCATCACTTGCTGGATGCATGGTTGCGAGCAATTGAAAAACTGCCTAAGTGAAAAACTAGGCATCGACTACGGCGAAACCACTCCGGACAATCAGTTCACACTTATTCCAGTAACCTGCCAGGGCGCCTGTGACCGCGCGCCGGTCGCCTTAAAAAATATGAAACTCCACACAGAGCTCAATGAATCATCAGTGCTTGCGTTAACGACACTAGAATCGCAAAACCGGCTTGGAGGTTCGAAATGAGCTTGCCCGAGCCCACTCAGCGCCCTCTGACACAGCACGTTGACCACAATCGAGAAGCCTACAACTTGGCAGAATACGAAGCCCATGGAGGCTACGAATCGGTTCGCAAAATGCTCACTGAACTATCGCCATCTGCCGGCCTAGAATTGTTAAAGGCTTCCGATTTGCGGGGCCGAGGCGGGGCAGGCTTTCCCACCGGGATGAAATGGTCTTTTGTGCCCATGCAAAGCGAGGCCGAACGCCTAGCAAACCCCATGCAAAAATACATCGTCGCCAATGCCGATGAAATGGAGCCTGGCACTTTTAAAGACAGGGTAATAATGGAAGGTTGCCCCCACCTACTGGTGGAAGGAATGATAGTGGGCGCAGCCATACTGCAGGCCACAACTGGTTATATCTTTATCCGTGGCGAATATATTGAAGCCGCTGAAAAGCTCAATAGGGCTATTTCGGAATGCCGAGAAAAAGGTTGGCTAGGAAAAAATATTCTCGGCAGCGGCTGGGATTTCGATTTGCATGTGCATACCAGCGCTGGCCGTTACATATGCGGCGAAGAAACAGCATTACTTAATTCTCTGGAAGGAAAAAGAGCCACGCCTAGAGCCAAACCCCCCTTTCCACAAGTTAGCGGATTATGGGGAAAGCCAACAATTGTCAACAACGTAGAAACCCTAGCCAACATTCCCAATATTATTAACTATGGCGCCGAGTGGTTTAAAGGCCTATCTCTGACGGAAGACGCCGGCACTAAACTTTATGGCGTCAGCGGCCGAGTGAATAAAGCAGGGTGCTGGGAATTGCCTATGGGCACCACGGCAAGAGAGCTGCTAGAAGTTCACGCAGGTGGCATGCGTGATGGTTACAAACTCAAAACCTTTTTACCCGGCGGCGGGTCTACTCCTCTATTGCTACCAGAGCATTTAGATACACCTATGGATTACACCCACATTGGAAAAATAGGCAGCCGCATGGGTACCGGCACAATGATCATGATAGATGATCAAGTAGATTTTCTCGGCGCACTGAAAAATCTCGAACACTTTTTCGCTCAAGAGTCCTGTGGGTTTTGCACTCCCTGCCGTGACGGCCTGCCTTGGGTTGAAAAAACTCTGGATAAAATAATTCGCGGCAAAGGCACCAGTGCAGATATTGAGTGGCTAGATCGCGCCACAGTTAATTTGAATATGGGCTTCACTTTTTGTGCTCATGCCCCTGGGGCAATGGGCCCATTAGAAAGTGCTCTAAAATACTTCCGCGCTGAATTCGAAACACGCATTAAGCTCCACCACAGTGAGACGGTCTAATGGCAAAACTGACAGTAGATGATCAGGACTATGACGTTGCCGATGGCAACAACCTTTTACACGCCTGCTTGTCCATCGGCTTGGATCTACCCTACTTTTGCTGGCACCCCTGTATGGGTTCAGTGGGCGCCTGCCGACAATGTGCCGTAAAACAATATGCAGACGAAAATGACGAGCGTGGGCGCGTGGTAATGGCCTGCATGACGCCCGCCAGTGACGGGGCACGCATTAGTATAAACGACAAGCAAGCGAAAGATTTCCGTGCCGGGGTCATAGAATTACTGATGACCAACCACCCCCACGATTGCCCTGTGTGTGAAGAAGGTGGGGAATGCCACCTACAAGATATGACCGAAATGAGCGGCCACACCACGCGCACTTACGATGAGCAAAAACGCACGCACAACAATCAATATCTAGGTCCGCTCATCAACCACGAAATGAATCGATGCATCAGCTGCTATCGCTGTGTTCGCTACTATAAAGATTACGCAGGCGGGCGTGACTTAGACGCTATGGGCGCTCACCACCACGTGTATTTCGGCCGCCATACAGACGGAGTCTTGGAAAGCCCCTTTGCTGGCAACTTGGTAGAAGTGTGCCCCACTGGCGTATTTACCGATAAAACCTTTAGTGCACATTACTCACGCAAATGGGACCTACAAACTTCCCCCTCGGTTTGTCAGCATTGCGCAGCGGGTTGCAACATAACTCCAGGCGAGCGATACGGCACACTAAAGCGCATAACCAATCGGTACAATGCAGACGTCAATGGTTACTTCCTGTGTGATAGAGGTCGCTTCGGCTATGGTTTTGTCAACAGCGACGATAGGGTTACGCAGCCCTTAGCGCGCGAAACGATCAATCACGCCGACAATACAAACAGCGACACTGCAATTCAATGCTCCACTGAGAACAGTCTTACTCGCCTCACTCAAGCGCTAAAAGACCCAGCTACTATTGCGATTGGTTCACCTCGCGCGTCACTAGAAAGCAATTTCGCGCTGCAATCGGCCGTCGGCGAAAGTCGTTTTTATCGAGGCATTGCGCCCAGTGAAGACACAACGATAAATACGCTGCTCAAATTTCAACAGTCCAGCTGCGTCAATAGCGCATCCCAGAGGACAATAGAAAGCTGTGATGCCGTTTTAATTTTGGGCGAAGACCTTACGCACACTTCACCGAGAACGGCATTGAGTTTGCGTCAAACTGTACGACAAAGAGCGCGCGAGCTAGCAGACGAAGCTCGCATTCCCTTTTGGCAGGACGCGGCCGTAAGAGAACTCGCGCAACAAGAAAAAAGCCCGCTGTTTATCATCAACACCCACAAAGGCGATTTGGACGATATCGCTGAAAATACTTATTTCAACTCGCCTCAAAAAATTGCCCGCCTAGGCTTTGCTATAGCAGAGCAACTGCGTGATAAAAGCGGAGCCCTGAGCGCCTCATTAACGCCCGAAGAAAAAGAAATGTGCTCCACCATTGTTAATGCCTTGAGTCAGGCTAAGCGCCCTTTAATTATTGCGGGAGCATCGCTGCTCAATGAAGATGTCCTCAACAGTGCTCTGGACGTGATTAAATCTCTCCACATTAATAGAGAGGAGGTGATTCAGGCGCATTTGGTCGTGCCGGAAGTGAACTCCATTGGTCTCGCAATGCTTACTCAATCAAGCGCCGAAAGAAGCTTGAGCGAAGCACTAAAACAGATTGAATCTGGCGCAGCAAAACGCCTAGTAGTACTGGAAAACGATCTGTATCAGCGAGTGAATCCTGAAAAACTTGATGCCGCGCTGGAAAAGCTTGATGAAATCATCGTCATCGATCATGTCTGGCACAATGGCATGGCAAAGGCAGACTTAATTATACCGGCCGCCAGCTTTGCCGAGGGTGATGGCACGGTAGTGAGCAGCGAAGGACGCGCGCAGCGATTCTTCGCCACATTCCCAGTAAACGCAGACAATAGTTCAGCCAATGATAGCTGGCAATGGGTTAATCAAGCGCTCGATAATCGCTGGAAAAATTTCGACGCGATTGTGAATGCCTGCGCAGAAAGCAACGATTTGTTAGCACCTATCGCCGACCTAGCTCCCCCTGCTGATTATCGTCAACACGGCCTTAAAGTACCACGTATGTCCCATCGTTACAGCGGCAGAACAGCCCTCTCCGCCAATATAAATGTGAGCGAAGTTAAACAGCCCGCAGACCCGCAGACCGCGCTCGGGTTCACTATGGAGGGCAGCAACGTAAACGCCCCCGGCCCACTACGCAATACGGCGTGGGCACCAGGCTGGAATTCAAACCAATCAATCCACAAATTTCAGGATGAAGTAGGCGGCCCCCTAACAGGCGGCTCTAGCGGGCTTTGCCTCTTCGGCTCCGCAGAATCTAACGAACTTGAATTTGGCGTTCCGTCTGAACAAACAAGCAACGCAGATTTTAGTGCGATACCTTTCTACCATATTTTTGGTAGTGACGAGTTAAGCAACTTCGCCGCTCCTATCGCAGAGCGAAGCCCCCAAGCTTATCTGGCGCTTAACCCTTTGGATGCTGCGCAACTAGACCTTACACAGGGAGACGGTGCCACTTTAAGGTTTGAGAATTTACAGCAAGTGTTTTCATTGACCGTAGTCATTAGACCAGAACTTATTCGCGGACTTGTTGGGCTGCCAATAGGTTTAGGCGGCTTAACACGCCATTTACTTGAGCACTCACCTCTTCTCGAAAAAAATCTCGCCTGGCAACGCGTTCCCAGCGGCCGAGACCAAAATGTCATAGCCACAGATCAGAGTATTGGCCTCAGTGAAGGACTTGTACCATGAACACCGCTATTTTAATCGCCACTGTACTTATTTGCCTGCTGTCATTGGCCGCTTTGCTAATTTGGCTTGAACGACGCCTGCTGGGTATTTGGCAAGACCGACTGGGGCCCAATCGGGTTGGCTTTTTGGGTTTGGGTCAGGTGGTAGCTGACATGATCAAAATATTTACTAAGGAAGACTGGATCCCCCCTTTCGCGGACAAGGGTATTTTTATACTTGCGCCCACTATTGTTGTGATTGCCATGTTGATGGCCTTTGCCGTGGTTCCCTTTGCGCCCGACACCAGCATCAGCAATCTAAACATTGGACTATTATTCTTTTTGGCCATGAGTTCCCTTGCCGCTTATAGCGTCATGCTCGGGGGTTATGCCTCTAATAACAAATACGCCTTGCTCGGCAGCTTGAGAGCGGCAGCGCAGACAGTAAGCTACGAAGTTTTCATGGGGCTGTCACTAATGGGCGTGGTGCTACTGACTGGCTCATTCAACATGAGCGACATCGTTCTGGCCCAGAAAGAGCATGGCTGGTTTGTATTTTCACAATTTGTAGGATTCATAGTCTTTCTAGTTGCCGGAATTGCGGAAAGTCATCGCTTGCCTTTCGACTTACCTGAAGCAGAACATGAAATTGTTGCCGGTTTTCACACTGAATATTCCGGCATGAAATTCGGCTTATTTTTCATTGGCGAATATCTGGGCGTTGCGCTCATCTCGGCGGTAATCACCACCTTATTTTTTGGCGGTTGGCTCGGGCCAGAGTTTATGCCCCCGCTATTTTGGTTCTGCTTAAAAACCTTTATTTTTATTTGCTTCTTCGTACTACTACGAGCGGCCGTACCGAGACCGCGATACGACCAACTCATGATGTTCGGATGGAAAGTAATGCTCCCCATATCACTGCTAAATTTGCTTATTACCGCCGCCCTCACACTCGCGAGGGCCAGCTAATGTTATCGCAGCTCCGAACTTTATGGACAGTATTGCAACATACCTTCACCAAAGCAGACACCGTAGAATATCCAGATGTGATGCCCTATCTGCCGCCCAGGTACCGCGCTCGCATTGTGCTTACCCGCGACCCCGATGGCGAAGAGCGTTGCGTGGCTTGCAATCTCTGCGCAGCCGCATGCCCAGTTGATTGTATCGCCTTGCAAAAAACCGAAGACGACGAAGGCCGCTGGTATCCCGAATGGTTTCGAATTAATTTTTCGCGTTGCGTTGTCTGTGGATTATGTGAAGAAGCCTGCCCAACTCACGCCATTCAGCTCACACCCGATTTCGAATATTGCGAATACAATCGCCAAAATATGGTGTATGAAAAAGAAGATCTTCTAATCAGCGGCACAGGTAAATATCACGACTACAACTTCTATCGAATTGCTGGCAAGGCTATTAGCGGAAAAGACAAAGGTCAGGCCAGAAACGAAGAACAACCCATCAACATCAAGAGCCTATTGCCATGACAGTTTTGTTATTTTACGTTGCGGCGGCCGTTGCCATTGTGGCAACTCTGCTGACCATTACTCGGACCAACATCGCTCACGCCCTACTCTATTTAGTGGTATCTTTGCTCTCGATCGCCGTTATTTTTTATATGATAGGAGCGCCACTCGCGGGCGCCTTGGAAGTGATTGTATACGCAGGCGCCATCATGGTGTTGTTTGTGTTTGTCATCATGATGCTAAACGCGGGCAAGCCAACGGAAGACCAAGAAAGAGCCTGGCTGGCCAACACGTCATGGCGTGGCCCAGCTTTGTTATGCGCGATCCTTCTGGCTGAAATGCTCACGCTTCTCTCCGGTGGCATTGGCGGTCATGTGAGCACACACGTGAGCGCCAAAGAAGTAGGCATATTACTTTATGGACCTTATCTACTCGCGGTTGAACTTGCATCTATGCTATTACTCGCCGGATTAATTGGCGCCTATCACCTAGGGCGTGAAGATAACGTTGAGGAGCGGCCAAAATCATGAATGGCATTCCAATAGAACACGGTATTTTATTGGCCGCAATTTTATTTTCTCTAGGCTTTGTGGGCGTACTCACACGCCGCAACATAATTTTCGTTTTAATGAGTTTGGAAATCATGCTAAACGCAGCGGGCTTGGCCTTTGTGGTTGCATCAGCGCGCTGGCAGCACGCTGATGGACAAATTATGTTCCTGATGATATTGACGCTCGCGGCGGCTGAAGTTGCTGTTGGACTGTCACTCATTATTCAATTTTACAAACGGTTCCAATCTTTGGATATGGACCAGCTGAGCAAACTCGGAGGATAACCATGGACAAGCTCTGGCTGATACCCACCTTTCCACTGCTCGGCTTTTTACTGCTGACCCTAGCGCCCCTCACTGTGGGCAATCTACCACGAAAATTAAGCGGCCTAATCGGTGCCGGCTCCATTGGCTTAGCCGCATTAAGCACCCTCTATGTCGGTCACGACTTCCTAAATAGCGGCGAGCAGAGTTTTCAGCAAGTGCTGTGGCAATGGTTTGAAACCGGCTCACTTAAAATTGGCTTCGGCCTGCATTTAGATTCTCTATCACTTGTCATGTTGAGCGTTATTACCGGCGTGGGATTTCTAATTCACGTGTACTCCACCGGTTTTATGTTTGACGACCCAAGCTTTTCTAGGTTTATGAGTTACATGAACTTATTTGTAGCGGCTATGGTGATGCTGGTACTCGCTGACAATTTGGCCCTACTGTTTCTCGGCTGGGAAGGTGTGGGTTTGTGCAGTTATTTACTCATAGGATTTTGGTACACAGACCCGCATAACGGCTATTGTGCACGCAAAGCTTTTGTCGTTACGCGAGTAGGTGACACGGCCATGGCCATAGGTTTGTTTTTACTATTCCAAGAAGTGGGCACACTGCACATCAATGAAATAATGGCGGTTTCTGGTAAGCAGTGGTCGACAGGCGATAGCACCATTACCTTAATTGCCTTTTTATTGCTGGGTGGCGCGGTTGGTAAATCAGCGCAACTGCCCTTGCAAACTTGGTTACCCGACGCCATGGCTGGGCCCACACCCATCAGCGCCTTGATTCATGCCGCCACAATGGTAACCGCCGGCGTTTATTTAATTGCTCGCACTCACCCCTTATTTATTCTTGCACCTGACGCACTCATGGCCGTGGCCATTGTGGGAGCCGCGACATTATTAGTTGCGGGCTTTACCGCACTCACTCAATCCGATATCAAACGCATTCTCGCCTATTCCACTGTCAGCCAAATTGGCTATATGTTTTTGGCGCTGGGCGTTGGCGCCTGGAGCGGTGCTATTTTCCATTTAATGACCCACGCCTTTTTTAAAGCTCTGCTCTTTCTCGGCGCGGGCACCATTATTATGAGCCTGCATCACGAACACGACATATTCAAAATGGGCGGAATGCGCAAAAAATTACCCCTCGCATTTCTCTGCTTCATTGTGGGTAGTGCCGCACTGGTAGCCTTACCGCTTACCTCTGGCTATTACAGTAAGCATGACATAATGCTCTACGCTTGGGCATTACCCGACGCTGGCCCCGGGCTTTGGGCCGTCGCATTATTAGGCGCACTCTTGACGGCCATCTACACATTTCGACTCGTGTTTGTGGTGTTCTTTGGCCCAGTGTCTAAGCATCACGCCGACGCCACAGAGGTCAGGAGTATCAGCATGGCACTGCCTCTCTTAGTTTTATGTGTGCTGGCACTTTCCGGGGGTTACTGGGCCCTACATTTAGGCAGTGTATTGCCGGCTGGTGAACACCCCCATGTTCCCGGCTTAGTCAATGGCCTCACCAATGCGGTTCCTCTTCTAGGCATCGCAATCGCCTACCTTTATTTTGGTTCCCGCAAGCTAAGCGTAGAAAAACTAATGGCCCTGCCTATGGCTAAAAATCTACATAGTTTTTGGCGCAGCGGCTGGGGCATGGACCAACTGTATAGTAATTTACTGGTTAAACCCTGGATATTAATCGCTCGAATTAACCACAGCGATATCGTTGACCACTTCTACAGTGTGATCGCGCTGATAAATCAATTAATACACGAACTATTAAGCAAAACCCAAAATGGCAAGTTGCGCTGGTATACCAGCAGCTTGGCGATTGGCACCGTTTTACTGCTAGGTTTTGGGCTGTGGACTTAGTTTAAAACCATTAACACAACACTAACAGAGTGAAAAAATGCAATGATATTAGTCTTTCTCATTTTGCTCTTATTTACCGGCGGCGTTGTGGCGTGGCTGGCGGAGTCCATTAATCCGAAACTACCTCGCTGGATAGCCCTGTTGAGCGTAGGTGTGGCGCTCGTGATGCTAGGGCAACTTGGCCCACTATTTTCCACGAATGTCTTAGAAGCTCAAACCACACAAACCTGGGACCTTTTGCTGATTGCACCGTGGATTCCGCGCTTTGGCATTCAGTTTATCTTTGCTGCCGACTCACTCACTTATCTAATGTTACTGCTTACCGCCGTTCTGGGCCTCGTAGCGGTAGGCTCGGCGTGGAGTGAAATCAAACAACGCAGCGGCTTTTTTTACTTCAATTTAATGTGGGTACTCGCTGGTGTGGTAGGTATTTTCACCGCCATGGACATGTTTCTGTTTTTCTTTTTCTGGGAAGTAATGCTAATCCCCATGTTTTTTATCATCGCTATATGGGGTCACGAAAATCGCAGCTACGCCGCGATCAAGTTCTTTATATTCACGCAAGCCAGTGGGCTGTTGATGCTCCTCGCCATTATCGTTATGGCTATTTTGCAAGCACGGCACACCGGCACACTCTCATTCAATTATTTTGATTGGCTACAAAACAGCGCGGCAGGAATACTCAGCCCTACGGTCAGTGGATTCTTAATGCTGGGCTTTTTCGTTGCCTTCGCCGTAAAGCTACCCTCATTTCCGTTCCACACTTGGCTGCCAGATGCGCACACACAAGCGCCCACGGCGGGCAGTGTTATCTTGGCCGGAGTGCTTTTGAAAACCGGAGCTTATGGCTTGCTTCGCTTCGTTCTACCGCTGTTCCCAGAAGCCAGCGCAGAGTTTGCGCCTATCGCCATGACTCTGGGGGTTATTAGTATTCTCTACGGCGCTTCCATGGCATTTGGTCAGCAGGACATCAAGCGCCTGATCGCCTATTCCAGCATTAGCCACATGGGCTTTATTACTCTGGCTATCTTTGCCGCCACCACCGTAGCGTTACAGGGTGCGGTGATGACAATGCTCGCCCACGGTTTAAGTTCAGCCGCACTGTTTGCTATGGCAGGCGCCATTCAGCATCGCTTACACACGCGCAATTTTGCCGACATGGGTGGTTTATGGGAGTCTGCACCGCGCTTTGGGGCGTGTATGATGTTCTTCTGTTTAGCCGCACTAGGCCTGCCGGGGCTAGCAAACTTTGTCGGCGAATTTCTCGTTTTAATTGGCAGCTTTAGTGTCAATCCGACCTTAGTTTCCATAGCCGCCTTAGGCATGATTGCTGCACCCATTTATGCCCTGATGGCCATGCAGAAAATTTTTCACGGCGCGCCAAAACCGGGTTTGACCCTTAAGGAATTAAACCTTCGAGAATCGAGCATGCTAGGTTTACTCATTGCGCTAACGATCTACCTGGGCTTTTTCCCTCAAGGCGTTTTAGATCTACTTGAACCGCTAATGCTAACCACAGCACAACACACAGGTATCGTGCTATGAATACAGACGAACTGTTTGCTCTCCTCCCTCTTATAGCACTTGCAGCCGGCACTGTTGTGGTCATGTTAATTGCCGCCTTTGCTCGCAGCCACGCTGCGGTCTCTCGTATGAGTGCAATAACTTTGCTCATCACCCTTGGCTGCATCGCCTTAGTTGCCGGAGACATACCTCGCGGCGTAACTCCTCTGCTCATCGTCGATGGCTTTGGCTTACTATTTAGCAGCGTATTAGTCGCCGCCAGCTTTGCGATCTGCCTTATGGCATACCCCTACTGGGAAGTTCGCAACATCGCACGCGAAGAGTTTTATATTCTTTTACTAATTGGCACCTTAGGCGCCGTAGTCTTGGTCATGTCGCGCCACATGGTGTCACTATTACTTGGCCTTGAAACTCTCGGCGTCTCCCTATTTGCAATGGCTGCCTACAGTACACGCTTACGCCAACAGGAAACCCTTGAGCACAACCGAATTCAAGCCGATCAATCTCTCGAGGCCGGTTTTAAATACCTAGTGCTATCAGCACTCGCCTCTGCTGTTCTTTTGTTTGGTATGGCACTTATTTATTTAGAAACCGGGCACATGGACTTCGCCCCCGCGCCGATATCCAGCAATGGCTCAACCACTCTAGTCTTCTACGCAGGCAGTGCGCTGCTACTTGCGGGGATTGCCTTTAAGTTATCACTCGTACCATTTCACCTCTGGACTCCAGACGTTTATGAAGGTGCTCCTGCGCCCGTCACCACCTTCGTAGCAACCCTATCTAAAGGTGCCATCTTTGCTGTAGCCCTGCGATATTTTGTCACCAGTGAAACCCTCGCCAACCCCGCGATTTTTTCAGCCGTGGCCTTCGTTGCGGCAATCTCTATGTTGGCAGGAAACTGGCTTGCACTTTTACAAAATGATCTCAAACGCTTGCTTGCCTACTCCTCAATCGCCCACCTCGGCTACCTGATGATCGCCTTTCTAGCCCTGCAAACCCAGAGCACCCAATTTGCTGTAGAAGCCAGCTCCGTATACATCCTTACCTACATCGTTACCAGCTTAGTCGCCTTTGGCATAATCACATTATTGAGTAGCGGCAATGGTCCAGAAACAAAAGAAATTAGCGACATAAAACTTTATCACGGCCTGTTTTGGCGACACCCAATGATTGCCGCAGGATTATCCATCTCGCTTTTATCTCTAGCTGGAATACCCTTAACCTTAGGATTTATTGGAAAATTTTATTTACTATCAGCCGGCGCAGAATCACAGCAATGGTGGCTAGTGGGAACCCTAATAGTGGGTAGCGCAATCGGTTTGTTCTATTATTTGCGCGTTATTACCGCGCTCTTTAAAACCGGCGCATCAAAAGACGCGCAGTGGCAGCCAGGTCGACTTTATGCGAGCTCCTCCAGCATACTCACGGTACTCATTATCAATATCTTAGTGTTTGGTGTATTCCCGCAGCCTCTACTGGCCACGGTTCAATGGCTAAGTGCCAGCCTCATAGACCTGTAAAACAAAATCTACTTGACTAATACCCCCCAAACAAATACTGTATATCCAAACAGTATTTGCTTAGAGACGCCAACAACCGTTGGCGCAATTATCAGGAGAGATCGCTATGGGAGTTATCGCTGTATGGAAATGCGACCGGGACGGGGCCATGTTTAGCAACAAAAAAGACGCCGAAGAACACGACAAAATGCTCGAGCTGGCCGCCAACATTAGCAGCCTACTCGAAGAACACATTACCGGCTTAAGTGAAACTCACAGTGAAGAAATTGGCCTGTTGCTGGCCCGCCGTCGTGAATCTTTAGCCAAAGCCTGCAAAGGTAAACCCGAAGCGTTAATGGAAGAAGCCGTAGACAACAGCAGCACCGACAATGTCACGCCCCTAAACGCCAGCGCCTAATACCTTCCTTTGTTCGTGCAGGCTCCTTGGGCTTATCGCTGCCAGCCATAGTTATAGCCATATCTATGAGCGTTAGATAATTCCAGTCAAAGGAGCCGAACCTTCGCCGTTGCTCCACCACTCCTTCCCGGTGTACAACGGCCTTTTTATTAACGGCCTGAAGAAATGACTTCCGCTTCCTTTTTTATTCCCTCAAGCACTTCAACAGCATTGCCATTTTTAAACTTTTTAGCCTGTTCCAACGCCGTTTTACCCGTTAAGTCCCTGTATTCAATGTCTGCACCATGAAAGATTAAACGCAAAAGTATTTCTCGTTCAGGGTTTAACTCAGCGGCAATAATTAGAGGTGTTTTATTTTTACTGCCCACCACCTTATTTATATCAGCACCCAGCGTAATAAGTTCATCGATTATTAAAGGCGTCAAGCTAGAGGCCGCCGCCGCACTTAGGGGGGTTCCGCTGAAAATCACATCGGCCTCGTTGACGTCGGCTCCGCGACGAACCAATGTTGAGATTATCATGGGGTCCTTGGTGGCCATTGCCGCCCACATCAACACACTGCCATTTTTGTTCCCCGGCAAAAGCGCCCTATCGGGCACGCTATAAACATCATCCAGCGTAGCTGAGACCCAAAATTCCTCAGTACTGTATTTCTTATCGGGATTGCTAAGCTTGATGTAGATTGCAAAAGCAACAACGGCCAGCAACAAAACTAACAGCTTGGGATTTACTGAATTCATTTCCATCCTATTAACTCAAATTTCGGAGCAGCCAGGAATACGGACAAACCTGCGACCGACCACAAAGTAAAGCACCCTGACGGGCCGATTTATTGACACATTTCATCACAATTCATCGCCACATTGTCAGATTACCAACATAAAACAGCCACGCCCAGCTGTTTTACTAAGCCTGTGACTTACCCAAACCCAAGCCTTACAGGAAATTAAACATGAAATCATCAAAGAAAATCATCGCAATTAGCAGCCTAGTCGTCGCCAGTACCATCGCCCCTCTTTCACAAGCCATGGAGACGGAAGCGAAACAAGGCGCCTCTTTTTTTACTTCAACCATTCTCGGCGCCGTGGCCGGAGGGCCCGTAGGTTTTATGCTTGGCGCAATCGGCGGCGCTTATATGGGCGAGCAAATAAAAAAAGCCGATGCCCTAGAGGATCAAAAAAGTCTTCTAGATGGTGCTGAAATGGCATTGTCCAAATCACAGGAAACAATCGCCCGCTTAGAACGAGAACTACTCGCCGCTGAAAACGATGTGACAAATATGCAGCAACTCGCCGTTGATAACTTGAAGTTTCAGGTACTGTTTAAAACCGGTCAAGACGAACTAAGTGCCCGTGGGAAAAACAAAGTGCAAGCATTAGCAGACTTCCTAAAGCAAAGCCCAGACTTGCTCGTGCGCCTCAATGGCCACGCCGACCCAAGAGGCACAGACAAATACAACAACGTGCTATCCGATTTCCGAGCCCAAAATGTTGAAAGTGATCTCGTGGCAGCCGGCATCGAAGTCAACAGGATAGAACGTCAAGCGCACGGCGCCCAAGCTTCAGTTGCGCCCAAAGGCGACCTAGAAGCCTATGCTATGGAGCGCCGAGTGAATATTGAAATTATTGACCCTAGTATTCAGCAAGACGTAGCCCTGCACTAAGATTGCAACTTACTCCAAGCCATGAGCCCATTTGCCCGGTTTACGCCGGGCCTTTTTATTTTCCCAGCGATAGCGCCACTTACCCCAGCTTTGTCCTCTAGCTAGACTAGCGGTAAGCCGCCTATAATAGGCCCCTCATCAAAATTCGAGTTTTCTAGGATAAGCCAGAAGGCACTGGCACTTCGGTCTAAACTCCTGCAAAATTGACCATAATTAACAAAGGCCCTCCAAATGACAATCAAAACATGGCACCAACTGGTGCACAATCGCGATGCCGCAGGACTGGATTCTCTGCTCGACGACAACGTCGTCTTCCACTCCCCTGTTGTACACACTCCCCAAAAGGGCAAAGCTATAACCCAACACTACTTAACTGCAGCGTTTGAGGTACTGTTCAACGGTACATTTAAATATGTAAGAGAGCTTCAAGACGAGGACAATGCCATCTTGGAATTCCAGGTGGAAATTGATGGTATCAGCGTGAATGGTGTCGACATGATTAGGTGGAACGAAGAGGGGAAGATCACTGAATTTAAAGTCATGATTCGACCACTGAAGGCCGTCAACATCCTCCACCAACACATGGGGGCCATGCTTCAAGCCAAAGCCGCCGGAGCAAAAACCTGATGACTAACAACGACGTACTTCGACGCCTGCGCTTCACCTTCGATCTTAGCGATTCTAAAATGATGGCAATTTTCGCTTCGACTGATACAGAAATCAGTCGTGCGCAAATTAGCAGCTGGCTAAAAAAAGACGATGACAGTGATTACCAATCGTGCAGCGATGAATACTGCGCTTTATTTCTGAATGGCTTCATAAACGAAAAACGCGGTAAAAAGGATGGCGCTACACCCGCCCCAGAAACTGTGCTGAACAACAATATTATCTTCACTAAATTGAAAATTGCTTTAAGCCTTAAGGCCGAAGAAGTTCTGGAACTTTTGGCTTTAGCCGACTTCCGCCTAAGCAAACATGAACTGAGCGCATTTTTTCGAAAGCCAGACCACAAGCATTATCGAGTATGTAAAGATCAAGTTATGCGCAATTTTTTACACGGGATGCAGCTAAAATATCGACCTAATGCCTAGATATTAACTCAAGTTTTGGAGTTCATTTATTAGTAAATGGTGCCAATCAGCCGGGCCGCCAGGGTGCTTCATGTTGTGGCCGGTCGCAAGTTTGTCAGTATTAAAGTTTAAGGCAGCGGGCTTATAAACCCCGCTGCCACTCTTCGCGAAGCGGTATTACATTAGGGTCATGAATGGCTGTGCGCACCATAGATAAAAGCTTGTCTTTGTCCTTCCCCAAGGTACCTTTTAACACTAAATAATTTGACGCATGGTCGCTACGAAAGATTGTTTTCTCCAGCGACAGTGAATCCAACAATACTTCCATTTCGCGAAACAATTCCATTTTGACCAATTTTCGCCAGCGGCCGTTGAAATTCTTCTCAAAACGCTCACTGCCGGTGGGGAATTCAACCACTAAAGTCGATAAAAAATCGGGTTGCGCGGCATTCATCAAGCGAGCCGAATTTTCGGCATGTCGCTCGCTAAGTTCTGGGCCGCCCAGGCCGTTCAGGATCATTACCGAGCTTTTCATTCCGGCCTGTTTTATTTTAAGCAGCGCGGACAAGGAAGTTTCATAAGTCTCGCCTTTTCCAACGAGCTCTAGCAGTTCATCATCCCCACTTTCACAACCAACATACATGAGGCTAAGACCCATTTCCCGTAACTCTCTGAGCTCCTCAACACTTTTCTTTTTCAGATTTCGAGGCAAACAATAAGACGATACCCGCTGGACGTCAGGATAGTATTGTTTGATTGCGACCAGAATATCTTTGAGCCGGCGGGTGGAGAGTGTCATGGCATCACCATCCGCCAAGAACACTTTCCGCACAGGATAGCCAGCCTCGGCCAGAAGCTTCAGCTCAGCCCTGATCTCTTCGATGGCCTTAGGCCTGAACCGCTTGTCGTCTGCGGTGTACATTTCACAGAATGTACACTTGTTATGGGAGCAACCATTGGTTACCTGCAGAATGAGAGACCTACCTTCGCTCGGCGGGCGGAAAACCGGTTCAATATAATTTAGAGGATACATAATCGTCACACAAATTTGGTGGAGGCATTGCGCCTGTAAAGCAAGCGGAAAACCATAGCAAATGAAGCGGCTTATGCAAAGGAGTGATTGACGCTATTCGGCATTCACCGTGCCACGCCCACCCATCGCTGCGAACCATTGGTTTGTATACTATCAAAGGGGTAGCAGGTCACTAACAACAGCTGATCTGATTGTACATCAATGAGAAACTGATCGAGCGCCGTATCCACCACCTCACCGCGCACAAAAGAATAGTCGCGCCAAACGCCACTAACCGACTGCAAACGAATCCCATCACCTGAAGCTAGGTTTTTTAACTTGCGAAAATGCGTATCTCTATGCCCACCAATCATGACACTGCCCACATGACCCGGCTGTGCGGTTGAGGTTACATGGGCGGGGCCAAAGGCCAGGCTGTTCCCACCGCTGCCGGCAAGCACATAGTAATCATGTAGTAGTTCTGAGTCATGACTCACTTGTAGACGCCCAACAGGCCATGTATCAGCCCACGGCCACGGTTTTTGTCCTAGGCTATTCAGTTGCAATGAACGCTCCCATGCGTCTTCAATAAGCACCTGGGCCAGCCCCGCCTTTATGTAGATATAGGCAGCACTGCCTCCTTGCCAAAGCGCTATCAATAGCAGGGATGCTGGTAGAAATGAACGTACGGAAAAATTCTTCATTTTATCGCTACCGAACGAAGTATAAATTTGCAAAGCGCCGCCAGCACCAAGAACAAAACACTCAACAACAAAGACAAAGGCGCCGAGCTGGCCGTTTTTGGCAAAGCTACTGGCATAAGGTTTTGCCCTTTAGCGACTAAGTTTGGTAAAGAATTTGACTTGAGGCTTACTGTTTTTGGACGTGAGACTTTTTCTTCCACAGCAACAAAGCTGGTATATGGGCTCATCAACTTATGCTGTAAGGCCAAGGCTAATACCTCTTCACGGATCACCGCAGGATTGCCCCCAAGGTGCTTTTGGTCCATGAGCGCGGCAATCTTGTCTCTGGCCCATAAGCTAGCAACTCCTGGGCTGTTTTTTGGGCGAGACAATTTCAAATCCCGAATCCATGGAGCACTGGCACCAAAACCTTGCAGACTCAGCACCTCACCTGAGTCAGGCGAGGAATCAAGTTTCGCAGCAATGATAAGAGGTTCATTTGCGTATAGGTCAGGCAGACGAGCTGGCCATGTTTCAGCTGAGCGACCTTTTGGCCATGTTAAATTTAACTGGGTCATCACGGGTGATTCTAGCTGAGTAAAAAGAGCGCCCATTTTACTACTCACTTCGCTCAGGTCACTGATGTAGCTAAATGTTCCTCGGCCAAACTGCGCGGCCTTTCGCATAAAGAAACTATTGGGCGCCGACCCGATGCCCACTGTAAATAATCGCGCCCGGCCCAGCTGCTTTTCAATCAATTGAAACAAAGCACTTTCATTACCAACACTACCATCCGTTATAAAAACCAATTGCTGCAAGTGCTTCTCTGACGTACTAAGCTGAAATTGCACCAAGGCATCATTCAGTGCCGGCGCCATATGCGTACCTCCACTGGCGTGTAGACTACCCACAAAATTAATCGCCCGTGCCACAAGCTGTGCATTGGCTGGCATCACTTGCGGAAACAAGCGAGTGTGGGTTGAATTGAACTCGATGACGTTAAAACGATCTTTGGGTTTTAAACGCTCCAAGGCCAATATTAAACTGCGTTTTGCCTGAACGATGGAACCGCCCCCCATTGACCCGGATGTATCGATAATGAAGATAAGCTCCCGAGGCAGCGTCTTTTTACTCTCGTTTAACGCCGCGTATTGAGGAGGTACCAACATTACCAATGCATAATGCTCGCCATCTTTCTCTTCGGTGAAAATTGCACCCGCGGGTTCGTTATTCTTACTGGGTGTCCAGCGCAACTCAAAATCTCGATCCATAGCCGTGGTGCCGGCCGCCAAACCGATCTGATGATGTTCTCCCTCTTTTCGCAAAACAATTTTATGATAAGCACTATCAACCGACGCCAAAGGTAAGCCCGCGTCAAGCTTCACTGAAATGCTTATTGGGTTGTTCAACTCCTTGCGGGACTTCGCCGCTGGAACCATTGGAGGTGTAATGTGATCGGCATCTGGTACCTCATGTGTCGGCATTGCCCAACCGTTTCCCTCGCTAACAAGTTCAGTATTTACTCGCCCCGGGATAAATCGAGGAGTAAGTGTGGTAGGCAATCGCCACACAAAATCACCTTGCTGATAATCCACTTTTTGCAAAAAGTGCAGGCGAACCTTTAAACTTTCACCGGGCGCGATGTTCGCCACTTTTTGAGTGAATAAATTGGGCCGCTGCTGTACTACCAACGCCGCCTTTTTACCGGCGGCCTTTGCTTTCTTATAAATTTTTTTCGCCTCTCGACGTTCTTTAATGTTGCCCCGAATAATTCTGTCACCCACTTGAAATTGCATTGCATCCACAGCTGCAGTTTCGGGCAAGGGCAATACATACGTCGCCTCAACCCATTCATTACTGGTGTTCTTAAATTTTTGAGTTAATGTCACAGATGCAATCATTCCACTGATGTCGGCCTTCAGGTCACTGGAAAGATGAAGTGCAGGCCTGTACTGTGCCGCCGCATTATTTTCCTCGCGCAAAAACACTTCGCCTGCCACCACATCATCTGGCAGCTGCTCATAACTGAGAGAGCGAAGGCCTTCGGCATAAGCCTGTCGATGTGCGGCAAACACTAATATCGACAATGTAACCGCCGTCAATAGAAACCAGCGAAACCACCAGCGCAAGCCTTTGGAACCTTGCTGAGTAAATGCTTTCGCGTGATCATCAATGATGCGGTAAGGCGGGATCTTTTTAGTTTTAAACACAGACACTCTCCAGAAACTTGGGATTTGTTACGCTATTGAATCAAGCTCTGGAGGCTTTCTTAGGGCATAAAGAAGGCAGTCCGGCGATCAAAAGTGATGAATTGTGGCAAAAGAGCACTTGTGGCTGACAAATGGCACCGCAGCCGATAAAGTTTGCCTGCAAGCCCACAGAACTAAAGGACAACGAGCCCAATGGCCCGACATATCGCCATCATCGAAGACGAGCAAGCCATTGCCGACAACTACCGCGACGCATTGCAACGACAGGGCTACCGGGTTTCACATTATTTAGATCGCGCCTCAGCACTCAGCGCCTGCCAGCTGGCCTTGCCCGACTTGGCGATTATTGATGTGGGCCTGGGAGAAGATGTAGAAGGCGGTTTCGAGCTGTGCCGGGAGTTGCGCAGCTTAGCGCCCGAACTACCAATTGTGTTTTTAACCGCTCGGGACAGCGAACTGGACGCTATCTCAGGCCTGCGGCTGGGTGCCGACGACTACCTCACGAAAGACATTAGCTTGGCTCATATTATGGCCCGCATTGTTGCTCTGTTTCGGCGTGTAGACGCTCTACGAAAACCCGTAGTTGTTGAGGAGCTGATTCAGCGAGGTGAACTTGCCATTAACCTCGCGCGAATGTCAGTGCACTGGCAACAACAGGCAATCGATTTAACCGTCACGGAATTTTGGATTGTGCATGCACTGGCACAGCATCCAGGACACGTTAAGAATCGCCAGCAACTCATGGATGCAGCCAACGTTGTGCTAGACGACAACACTATTACATCTCACGTTAAACGCATTCGTAAAAAATTTTCCGCACAAGTTAATACCGGAAGCTTTGATTGTATTCAAACCGCCTATGGTTTGGGTTACCGCTGGCAGGACGACTCGCTCACATGAAACTGCGTCGCCAGCTCATGCTGGTCAGTTTAATGACTTTGTGTCTGCCTTGGGCCGGCTGTCAATACATTCAGGAAATGGAGGGGGCACTGCGACAAGGGCAAACCAACGCATTACTCGCCAGCGCTCAGGCTATTGCCGCTCGCCTAGGTGACGAACCCGAGCTCTTACATACTGAGCAGCACCGCTATGACGATCCTCGCCTACAACTCTACGCAGCGGAGCTACCCAACCCTGCCATTGTCGACGGCTACGCTGACGACTGGCGTCACCTTCCCATTCAAGCAAGAGCCTTCGCCACACCACCCGGCTCCGCCAAGGAGCGCTTTTCAGCTACCGTGCGCAGCGGGTTTTACCGTGACCAGCTCTATTTATTCATTGCGGTTAAAGACCGTGACATCCGCTATCACCACCCAGGGAAAAGCAACATCGCCAACGGTGACCATGTTCGAATAGAAACAGAATCGAATTACTACTATTTGCGCAACAGTGCGCCAGGGCAGCTAGTGGTAAAATCCTCCCCGAAAGATACCAATGCTCTCAAGCAAGGGCACGGCATTAGAGGTGTATGGGTTGAAAGCCAAGAGGGCTATCAAATTGAGTTGCAAATGCCTCTGGCGATGGGCGATAAGCGCTTCTCTCTCAGCGTTGTTAACCAATCACTGAAACCCGAACGTCTCGAATATTTCACACCTTTTGACCACAGCACACATGAACAAGATGGCTTAGCCGGAGGGCTTATCCGTCCGATAACGGCCCTGAAAGACGCTATCGATATATTCCGACTCCCTGGGCTTCGCCTACGGGTGCTCAATCATTCCGCTTGGGAACTTGCCGATACCGGTCAAAATCCGGACCAAGCAACGCGACCACAGGCCCACTGGATACTCCCCTCACTCTATGCTGCCGCGCTCAAAGGCGTGACGCTGCCAACAAGACCAACGAGCGCCACAGGTCGCTTAGGCGGCGAAGAAATAATGCAGGCCCTTCAGGGCTCCAATGACCGCCGCTGGTACGAAGGCAATCAGCAGCAATTGGGGAGCGCGGCAGCGCCCATTTTTTACCACAACAACGGCTATGAAGTAATTGGAGTGGTGGTCGTGGAACGCAGTAACAAGGTGTTATTGTCGCTGACCAACAATGCATTTAATCGCCTTTTGCTGCTTAGCATGGGGGCAGCATTGCTCGCGGGGCTTGGCCTGCTAGGTTACGCCACCTGGCTGTCTTGGCGCATTCGTCGCTTGAGCGTGGCCGCTCAGCAGGCTGTATCGGCTGACGGCCAGATACATGATCCAGACCGTTACTGGCCTCAAGCCCTTGCCAATGACGAGCTGGATGAACTGTCCAATCACTACCGAGGCCTTTTGATACGCCTGCAAGCTTATACCGATTATTTAAAAACTCTCGCCAATAAGCTCTCGCACGAACTTCGAACCCCGCTAGCGGTGGTGCGCTCGTCCTTAGATAATCTTGAACAGGAAGCCATCGGCGATCAAGCCGGAGTTTATCGTGCCCGAGCCAGCCAGGGCGCTGAACGTCTCAGTAAGTTGCTCACGGCAATTAGTGAGGCCAGCCGAGTGGAGAGTAGTATTCAGGGCGCTGAGTGCGAGTCGTTTTCGCTCCAGCAACTAGTGAAAGAAATGGCGAGTGCTTATTCAGATATTTATCCGACACACACCATTCGATGCCTAGTAGAAGGTGAAGATAAAAGCGATTTCAAGCTCTTTGGCGCTCCCGATCTCATTGCCCAATTACTCGACAAATTAATGGACAACGCAGCCGACTTCAGTCCTGCTGACGAGCCAATTATTATTCAATTGCGAAAGTACGAACGCTCACTGCAACTGCAGGTGTCCAATACTGGCCCCTTACTGCCTCAGGCCATGCAAGAGCAGCTATTCGACTCATTGGTATCACTTAGGGGCGGGCACGCCACAGAGGGCACGCATATGGGCCTGGGGCTGCATATTGTACGCCTAGTAGCCCAGTTCCACGGCGGTGTAGCCTTAGCTGAAAATCTCTCGGATCAAAGTGGCGTGAGGTTCACAGTAAACCTCCCAATAAACGGGCTTTGGGCGAATCCAATTTTTCGGCCCAAGGATGGTTGACAATTTCATGAAAAACGGGATAATACCGCGTCCTTGATTTCGACCCTTATTTATAGGAGCAACACGGTGGCTAATTCACCTCAAGCAAAAAAACGCGCACGTCAGAACGAGAAAGCTCGACTGCACAACGCCAGCCTGCGCTCCATGGTGCGCACTTACCTTAAAAAAGTAATTGCCGCCATTGATTCAGGCGATGCAGAAGCAGCTAAAGCGGCTTACGCCGTAGCTGTACCTGTTATCGACCGCATGGCTGACAAAGGCATTATTCACAAGAATAAAGCTGCACGTCATAAGAGCCGTCTTAACAGCCAAGTTAAAGCTTTAGCTACAGCTGCATAAGATACGTTCTCGCATTGTGTTAGGTGGTGAACAATACTTGTATTGAAAACCACTTAGTACAATGGGCAAAAAACCGGCATTAGCCGGTTTTTTTGTGCCTCTCATTTAGGCCCTAAGCTCCCACTTTAAACCTGCAAGATAAGGTCAGCCGCCTTTTCTGCTATGGCCATAACCGGCGCATTAGTATTGCCACTGATCAAGGTTGGCATAATGGAGGCATCCACAACTCGCAGGCGATCAATGCCATGCACCCGCAAGTTATCATCTACAACGGCCAAGCTATCAGAACCCATTTTGCAAGTGCCCACGGGGTGGTAAATGTGGTTGGCCCGCTCTTTTAGAAAAGCTTCAATATCGGCATCACTGTCACAACCATCTCCCGGCCTTACCTCTTCCGTGCGGTATTCATCAAATACTTTGGCTCTTAGGTATGCGCGTGTTTTTTTAACCGCCTCAACCATAATCGCCATGTCGTCAGCATGACTTAGCATGTTGAGATGTATCTTAGGGTCACTGCCCGGCTGCGCATCCTGCAAGCCCACAGAGCCTCGGCTTTGCGGACGCAACAAACACACATGAGCCGAATAGGCGTAGCGCATAGCAGCCTTCACATCTCGACCATGATCCTCCATGAACGCCGGCACAAAAACCCACTGTAAATCTGGCGTTTTAACCTCAGGAGAAGAGCGGAGAAAACCTCCTGCTTCAACATTCGAGCTGGCAAGCATCCCCTCTTTTCGCGTCAGGTACTTCCAAAGGTGTTTAATATTGTTAGGAATTTCATAAGGGTGATGTGCGATAGGGCCACGCTTACCACTGTAGTTCACCACAACTGCGTCGACATGCTCTTGTAAATTTTGCCCCACTCCCGGGAGATGGTGTTTCACTTCAATTCCCTGAGCCTGTAATTCAGCTTCTGGACCGATACCCGATAACATCAATACTTGTGGTGAGTTAAATGCGCCGCCCGCCAGAATCACCTCTTGCGTAGCCACAAGCGTATGTGCCTTATTTCGCTTATCTCGATAGGAAACCCCTCGAGCAAGCTTACCGTCGACATCAATATGGCTCACGCGCGCGCCTGTAATCACCGTTAAGTTGTCACGGTCCGTTACTGGGTGGAGATAGGCGTCGGCCGCACTCCAGCGCTGCCCAGCCTTCTGAGTTACTTGATAAAAACCAACACCTTCTTGTTCGGCACCATTAAAATCATCATTCAAGGGGTAGCCCAGCTCTTTAGCGGCGTCAATAAATCGATGATTGAAAGGGTGTGGCGATGCCACGTCCATTACATTGAGCGGGCCATCAACACCATGAAACTCATCACCTCCACGCTCTTGGTGCTGAGATTTTTTAAAATAGGGCAACAGACCATCCCACCCCCAACCTTTGTTGCCCAAAGACTCCCAGTGATCGTAGTCTTCCGCCTGCCCACGAATGTATAACATCGCATTAATTGAGCTGCTGCCACCCAAGGTTTTACCGCGAGGGCAAAAAATCTCACGATCATTTTGACTGGGTTCAGGAGCGGAATTAAACATCCAATTAAATTTGGCGTTTTTCATTAAAGAGACAATGCCTGAGGGGGTTTGAACTTTGAAGCTCTTGTCTTTTGGGCCCGCCTCGAGAAGACAAACCCGATGCTCCGGATTCGCAGACAAACGATTTGCTAAAACACACCCCGCTGAACCAGCACCCACAATAATGTAATCAAATTCCACGCCCACACACTCCTCAAAATGATGACTGACCCTGATAATAAACCCGAATATTACTTAGAACTCATTGACCCAGAGCTTGCCAACGGCCGCCGGCAGAGTCAATGCTAGCCTCGAGACACCGCAAAACCTCACCCAAGCCACTGAACTAACAAAGCGATATAAGCTACAATCGCCTTAATATAAGCCCTCACTGCACTTTTCATTCAGAATAGGGTCTAGAGAAGACGCAAAAAAAGCCGCGTGATTTGTGCGGTCAACAATCAACACATTTTCCAATGGAGTTTCACCCAATGAGCAAGTTCGACTACGATTTATTTGTTATCGGCGCCGGTTCCGGCGGCGTTAGGGCTGCACGTATGGCCGCAGGTTTTGGTGCACGAGTGGCCGTTGCCGAAGACCGCTATATGGGCGGCACCTGCGTAAACGTAGGCTGCGTGCCAAAGAAACTCTACGTTTATGCCTCTCAGTTCAGCGACGCCTACCGCGATGCGACCGGCTTTGGCTGGGGCGAAGCTGCGCCAACGTTCAACTGGAATGTGTTGCGGGACAACAAAGTAGAGGAAATATCTCGCCTCAACGGTATTTACGTTAACTTGCTAGAAAACTCTGGCGCCGAAATATTTAACGCTCGCGCCAAAATTACCGGCCCCAATACGGTACTGGTGGGCGACAAAGAGCTTAGCGCCGAACGCATTCTGATCGCCACAGGCGGCTGGCCCTTCATCCCCAACTTCCCCGGCAGCGAACACGCCATAAGCTCGAACGAAGTATTTGATCTTGCCGAATTCCCAAAGCGGGTTTTAGTGGTGGGCGGCGGTTACATCGCCGTTGAATTTGCAGGCATTTTTCAAGGCCTAGGCGCTGACACCACCCTACTGTATAGGGGCGAACTCTTTCTCCGCAGCTTTGACCAAGAAGTGCGTGAATTTGTAGCCACGGAAATTGCCCGCAAAGGCGTCAACCTAGCCTTCAATTCCAATATCGAAAACATCGAAAAGCAGGCCGACGGCTCGCTGCTGGCCACACTCACTGACGGCACCCAAACCGAAGCCGATATGATTCTCTACGCCACAGGCCGAAAGCCCAATCTACTCGACTTAGGCCTTGAAAATATTAATGTGAAGCTCAGCGCAAAAGGCACCATTGAAGTTGATGAAAACTTTCAAACCAGCCAGGCCAACATCTACGCCGTTGGCGACGTAATAGGTGGCGCCGAATTGACTCCCGTAGCCCTAGCTGAAGGCATGGCTCTAGCGCGCCACCTTTACAGCCCAGAGCACAAAAATGCACCCTGTAACATGGACTATGAGAGCATTCCCACAGCCGTCTTTTGCCAGCCTAACATCGGCACGGTTGGCCTATCAGAAGAACAGGCCAAAGAAAAATATGGTGAAATTTCTGTTTTCAGCTCCAGCTTTCGCGCACTAAAAAACACTATCAGTGGCAGTGAAGAACGCACCATGATGAAAATGATTGTAGATAAAGCCAGTGACCGCGTAATAGGTGTTCACATGGTAGGCCCTGATGCAGGTGAAATTATTCAAGGTATAGCAATTGCCATCAAGGCAGGGGCAACCAAAGCCGTTTTTGACGGCACGATTGGCATCCACCCAACCGCCGCCGAAGAATTTGTCACCATGCGTGAGGCTACCCGCTAATACGGGTTTACACCTCAGGCAAGTTATCGGCTAAATAACGCACCATATTACCACCCATAACTTTGCGAACTTGCTCCTCACTCAAGCCCTGCTCCAGCAGGGCGGCGGTGATTAAGTGCAACTTGGAAGTATCAAAACTCGTGATCACGCTGCCGTCATAATCAGAACCTAAAGCCACCGCGTCTTCACCCACAAGATTCACACCGTAAACGATCGCTTCCGCTACACCGGCGGCGCTAATATCACAGATAGCCTGCTTCCAATAGCCCACCCCAATTAAGCCACCTTGAGCCGCGATCGCCTTCATCAAGTCATCGCTGATATTCCGCGAGCTGTCACAGTGCCCGCGAAAGCCGGTATGGCTCACAATAACGGGACCACCTGACAAAGTTAGCACATCGCGCACAACGGCCTCTGAGGAATGCGCCACATCGATCATGATGCCCAGTTTTAGCATCTGATTCACCGCGTCACGACCAAATGACGTTAAACCCAGCTTACTTTTCCCGTGCAAAGACCCGCCAAGCTTATTATCAAAGAAGTGCTGCAAACTCATCATCCGAAAACCCGCATCAAACAAGCGATCGATGTTCGCCAGCTCGCCGGACAAGGCGTGCGACCCCTCCGTGCCCAATAACGCTCCCACAACAGATTTACCCGCTGCACGCTCTGCCAACAAAACTTCTAAATCACCCTGAGATTGAACCAGCGCCACTTCGTCGGGGGCGCGAGCCACAAACTCGTGAAGTTTCTGGGCTTGGTAAAGTGCCCGCTCACTGAGATCTTGCCAAGTGCCGCCTGGCCAAGCTTGGCTGATCACCAGAGAGGTTATATTGTCCGAAGCCTCCGCCTCATTAGCGTGAATGTTTTGTCCTTTTGGAGACTTAGTCACCGTAGTGAGCATTTGCAGCGCCACGTTACCCTCCCGTAGGCGCGGGAAGTCTACATGCCCACGATCACTGCGCTGGAGCAAATCGCGATTCCATAGCAAAGAATCTGCATGAAGATCCCCCACAAGTAGACTGTTATGAAAATCGAGTGTCGCAGGAGACACCGACGGCTCTACACTTGGCTCCACTTGATTTAACGACTTTTCAATCAAAGGCGGCGCTATTTGCACAAAAGCAAAGCCCACTAAGGCCAGCGACACAACACTAACTAGAATTTTCTTACCCATCAGGCATCCTTATTATTGTAATCTTGGCAGGAGTATATAAGCCCGCCACACAAATCGCATTCACTTATCGATAGAAAGTGGGCGGATCTAACGTCCTGCGGTATCATAGCGTTTTGCCAACCACACAACTGGCCGGAGCACCCCATGAGTTCGCTACAAGATCAGCTATTGAAAGCTGGATTAGTTGATAAAAAGACCGCTAAAAAGGCTGACAAAGACAAGCGCAAAGCTAAAAAGGTACAACATAAAAGTAAAGAAGTCTTGGTAGACGACGCAAAAGTGGCGGCCGCCCAAACCCGCGCGGATAAAACTGATCGCGACCGCGCCTTGAACGAAGCATTAAAAGCGGACGCCGAGCGCAAGGCCATTACCGCCCAAATAATTCAGCTCATTCAGGTAAACAAGCAAGCCAAAGGAGCAGGTCGCGACTTAATCGACCACAATTTCACCGACGGCAAGCAAATTAAAAAGATGCTGCTCTCCGCGGATATACAAAAAGAAGTCTTACGTGGTCGCCTGACCATTGTGAAACTGGGGGACAAATACGAACTTGTACCGACACCAGTAGCTGAGAAAATACAGCAGCGGGATGAAAGCTATGTAATCACCCAAGTATTGAGTGCGCCCATTGAAACGGACGAAGAAGACCCCTATGCTGACTACCAAATTCCTGATGATTTGATGTGGTAGAACCTTAGAGTTCAGACGGAAAATACATCTGAATACGGTGAAAACACAGAGTATCATTGTGCTAAATTTCTAGCCTTAACGCTTTTCTAGGCGTTAAGGCTATCAGCAGCCAAGCTGCAATATTTTAGTTACAAGCCTTGAACTGAACCTGCCACGCGGCACCCGAAGCAATATTGTACTTAGCTGCAAAATTCGCCTGATTTAATGCCAGAGAAACATTCAACAAACTGTTTACATACACCAAAGGTTCGCCCTCAGCTACCGCACCAAAAGACGCTAGATAAGGCAACTTAGTATCGAGTACACGCTTGCCATCCATATCTACCATTACACACAGCGTATCGCCCAGCTTAATGCCCGCCTCAGCAAGAAGGTCTTGATGGATATTAGTCCAGACATTACCAAATTGTGGATCGAGAATTGGAATATTACCGTGGATAAGACCACTCTCAACAGTGGCGTGCTGATAATCAATACTGATTACCTTAGCAGGTAGTAGCGGCCCAACCTCTTCAAAGCTGATAGCACCCGCCGCTAAACGCGCGCCGGTATAAGCATAAACATCGCGACCATGAAATGTATAAGAATCCGCTGATCCCGCTAGGCGGTTAACGTTTTCATCAATTTCACGAACCTCTGCAATGCCCTGATGCTCAGCAACCATTGTCAAAGTACCATTGTCCGGCGTCACAAAATAAAACCCAGCCTTGGTTTTCAACACAACAGATTTGCGCGTAGTTCCAACACCTGGATCCACAACGCTGACAAAAACCGAACCCTCAGGCCAGTAAGTGCTGGATTGATACAAACGGTAAGAGGCTTCCCAAACATTGTAAGTAGGCACCTCATGAGTTAAATCGTAAATTGGCAAGCTGCGATCAACGCCAACTGCTACACCCTTCATTGCGGACACTGCACCGTCTTTCAAACCAAAATCAGACTGAAAAACTAAAGCAGTTTTGTCGCCCGCCTGAACCTGAGAAAATACCAAACTAAACGCAAAGCCCAGCAATAGACTCATTAATTTTACTGTTTTCATGAACACTCCAAATATTAAATAATTTTCCGCAAGACGAAAACTTTACAATTTTAAAAGTTGTACGTAGTACGTGCGTAAACGTAACGACCATTCATACCAATCGGAGGAATGACGTCGTAGGGCAAGTTGCCAAAGTAGGCAATATCATCGCTCGACGGGTCGGGATATTCGTCCAACAAATTGTTAGCACCAAATGCCACCGTCACACCGTTGCTAAACGCATACTCGACATCGACATCAATCGACAAGTCACGACCGTAAGTTTGCTCTGGCTCATAACCGCCACCAAAGTCAAAAACTCGCATAGTTTCTCCGTATTGTGTGGCCCGTGCCATTGCCGACCAATTGCCTTCTGCCCAATTGGCTGACAAAATCAACTTATTATCGGGCGCCGCTGTCTCCAGCGTATTGATTTCTTCTACGCTTCCTACTCCGCCATTGGTTAAGTCGGTTTCATTTTTATTGTACGCCAGACTGAAATTGAAATTGTTCCAATCGTAAAGAGCCACCAAATCAAAGCCAGTGGTACGAGTGTCCACTGCATTGGTAAAGAACTGTGCACCACCAATGCCCGGATGTGCTGCCGCCTCGGCCAAATCTGCTACCGAAGTGCCATCAGCGGCAGTGAAAATACCTTCCGATAAAGTAATGCGATCATCGATCTCAATTCTATACACATCAAGTGTCAGACTGATGCCGCTGTCCCAGCTGCCCACAAGCCCCACACTCACATTGCGCGACTCTTCAGCGTCTAACGCCACCGCACCCAGCACCTGTGCCAGAGGTGATGTTGCAGGCAATAGCGCAAAAGTAGCCAGCGCTCCACCTTCACCAAAATCGGTAGACGTGGCTTGGTAGGCATTCTGAATCAATGAGGGCGCCCGGAAACCTGTACTGGCTGCACCGCGAAGTGCAATAGCATCAGACAGCTCAAAACGCGCGGTAATTTTGCCATTAAAGGTATCGCCAAAATCACTGTAGTCCTCATAGCGTACGGCCGTACCCAACAAAAATCTTTCGCTCAATTGAAACTCTGCGTCGGCAAAAACACTAACGTTATGACGACTTTGATCAACGGCATCTTCAGGACGCAAGCCCTGTATACCCTGAGAGCCCGGTGCGGCAAAGGAGTTAGCCCCCAAGGCGTAAGAGGCTTCTGAGCCAGCACTGGTTTCATAATTCTCTCGTCGATATTCGGCACCAACCACCAGCGCCGTAGACACGCCGTTCAGATCGAAGGTTTTGACTGCATCTGCGTTCAAAATCAATTGATCATAGTCAAAATCGCCAATGTGAAAACTCTGCGGACTGCCTGCGCCGATAGAAGCGTTTATTGAATTTTCAACGCCCAACTCAAATGCACTAGAACCGTAGTTCACACTCAAGTCCCACTGCCAATCACTACCGCCTTTTACACCGAGCACTAGAGAATGGTCTGATGCGGTGCCAACATTTTCAGGCAGGTAGCCGTTTGGATAAACTTCAGCGACATTGGCGTAGCTGTCGCTAGGGTAACGATAAAAATTTGACCCTATTGCCTCACGCTCACTGCTGCTCGCGTGGCCATAAAGTCGCATATCGCCCTCTAAACCCATTGCCCAGTTTGCAAACAAACTGTAGCCGTCTTCTTCGGGATCGCCGACACGATAATTTTTATTGCCAACAATACTGGGGTTACCCGCATCATTCTCCCAAAAAGGAACCTGGTCAAAACCTGCGCGATTGGTCGCATTACGCGTTCGATATTGAGCGCTAAGATTTACAAAGCCATCTGCCAAACTCATTCCGGTATTGCCACTGACCAAAACCGTTTCACCGTCAGAAATATTCTCATCCGTAGGGTCGAAATCTGTTTTATGCTGGCCGTAGGTCATTGACACCTGACCGCCTTCACTCGCGTCTTTCAAAACAATATTAATGACACCGGCGATAGCGTCTGAACCGTATTGCGCTGCAGCGCCATCACGCAATACTTCAATTCGCTTGATGGCGGCCATTGGAATGGTATTCAAGTCCACTGGAGCCGCACCACGACCCGCTTTACCTCCAGTATTAAGAATCGCCGTTGTATGTCGACGCTTACCGTTCACCAGCACCAATGTGTGGTCGGGGCTCAAACCGCGCAATTGAGCCGGGCGCACAAGATCAGCTGTATCGGAGTTGGACTGCCGAGGAAAATTAAATGAAGGTACTAGGTTGTGTAAAAGCTGGCTAATCTCTCCACTTAGAGAGCCGGACTGCATTAGGTCCTGAGCGTTAAAAACGTCAACAGGTACAGGGCTGTCTTCGGCACTTCGTGGAGCAGCCCGAGAACCAACAACTACAACCTCTTCCAAATCGTCAGACGCGGCCATAGAGTATGTAGGCAGAGTCAAAGCGCCACCTAAAGCTGTACAGCCCAACATAAAATACTTGGACGATAGTTTCGATTTAATCACAGTAAATATCCTTTTAGTGAAGGAGAGGAAGTCTTGCGAATTGCATAGCAACATTGATTGTTTATAAGCAGATGTTATAGACGGGCACTTTATACCTGAAAGAAAGACAAACATCTATCACCACACAGAAAAGTCTAAGTAATTCAACTTTCGGTGTGGTGATAGAATTACCTCTAAGCGTTTTTACTATGCTGTGAAAGTGCTTCTGCGCGCAATTCTTTCCGCAATATTTTTCCTACCGCAGACATAGGAAGCTCATCGCGAAACTCAATTTGGCGCGGGATTTTGTACGCGGTGAGGTTCTTACGGCAGTGCGCATCCAAAACCTCCTTGGTGAGACTCGAATCGTTGGCCACCACATAAAGCTTAACGGCCTCACCCGTTTTTTCATCAGGAATTCCCACTACCGCACTGAATTCAACATGAGGGTGACTAGTGACCACATCTTCGATTTCATTAGGGTAGACATTAAAGCCAGACACCAAAACTAAATCCTTCACGCGATCAACAATGCGGACAAAACCGTCCTCCTGAATCACCGCAACGTCACCTGTTTTAAACCAGCCATCTTTGCTAAGACATTCTTCGGTAGCTTCAGGACGCCCCCAATAGCCCTTCATAACTTGAGGCCCTTGAACGCACAGTTCTCCACGTTCACCGATTGGCAGCTCATTACCTTCATCGTCGATAACTTTCAAAGTAGTGCCTGGCGCAGGAGTACCCACAGTACCGTCCTGGATAAAACTGCCGGCCGGACTCGAGCACACCACAGGTGAGCATTCAGTCAGACCAAAACCCTCCCCGATACGCGCACCCGTAATCTCATGCCAGCGCTTAGCCGTATCGGGACTTAAAGCCGTACCGCCAGAACCTGTTTGCTTCAGGCCCGAAAAATCCAGGCTTTTAAATTCTGGATGATTCATCAAAGATACAAATAAAGTATTTAGACCTGCGAAAGATGTAAAGCGACGCCCCTTTAATGCACGTAAAAACATATCCGCATCACGCGGGTTGGTAATCAAGATAGTCTCCCCGCCACCAAACATTCCATACATTAAATTTACCGTGAATGCGTAAATATGGTAGAGCGGCAGTGGCGCCACAGCCACTTCATTCTCGCCTCGCATGGGCCGACCTTGTTCATCGGTCTGCTGAGCAAGAGCATCAATTTGCAACATATTAGACACAAGATTGCGATTGGTTAGCTCTGCGCCTTTTGCTACACCCGTAGTACCGCCGGTGTACTGCAAGGCTACAACATCGTCAGGGCTAGAAAGCGTGGTGGGCTGGACGTTTTTATGCTGACGCCCAAGCGCCAAAGCATCGCGGAACGACGTCATTTTCGAGCGATCAAAACTAGGGATGATTTTTTTGATATGACGGGTAACGGTGTTAATCAAAAGCCGCTTGGTGAAAGGCAACAAATCACCCAAGCTTGACACTATTACGGTTTCAACCTTGGTTTGTGGCAGCACTTCCTCCACCAATTGACCAAAGGTGTCCATAAACAACAGCGCTTTTGCGCCCGAGTCATTGAACTGGTGAACCATTTCTCGCGCCGTGTACAAGGGGTTGGTATTCACCAAGACCAAACCGGCCTTGGCGATACCCAACACAGCCACCGGATATTGCAGTGTATTTGGCATTTGGACCGCGATGCGATCGCCCGGCTTTAAATCGGTATTGTGCTGGATCCACGCCATAAATTGCGTGCTGAGCTGATCCAATTCTTGGTATGTGAGGGAGACCCCCATGTTAGTAAAAGCGGTCTTTGTGGCGTACTTTTTTACGCTAAAGGCGAATACTTCAGCCACACTGTCAAAACGACCTAATTCGAGGGTATCGTTGATACCGGGCGCACGCTTACCGTCCCAAAAACTGGCTTCCATGATCTCTCCTATTGTATCGACTTAAGTTATTATTTTCGTAATAGCTTAAGTCTAGCCAGCTAAAGCTACAATACATTGACCTCAGGAAAATTCTTTGTTTAAAGATGAGCCAACTTAAGCGCCTGCTTTTGCCTGCTCTCGATAGACAATGGGCGTTGTACCTGTCCAGCGCTTGAACGCGCGATAGAAGGTACTAGGCTCAGAAAAGCCAGTGAGATAAACAATTTGATCGATAGATTCATCAGTTTGCGTAAGCAGCTTTCTCGCCAACTCAAAGCGGTAATCAGACAGCACCTGATTGAAACTGGTGTCCAGCTCCGTAAAATGTGCCCGCAGACGGCTACTTTTCATACCCAAACGTGCCGCGAGCGATTCTAGACTGACCTCTCCAGTCTCGAGCGACCCCCCTATTACACGCCGCGCTCGCGCCAACAACTCCTGCTTTTCCAATCGCAAGATTTGCTCGTCCGCCATTTTTTCATGCATTACAAACATATTGGAGTCAGCGTGCAACGAACTCACCTGAAGCGTCTCCTGAGCGAAGCACATGCAGTTAACCGGCGCCGAAAATTCGACGGGGCATTGAAAGACGCGCTCATACTCTAAGGCATTGCTGGAGTCGGTGTTGGTTAGGCGCACCAGCGTCGGCTTAAATTCACCCAGAGTGAGCTGGGAAAAAAATCGCATATTCGAGACCATGACACAGGGATAAACCTGGTCGAGGGTAGCCAATTCAATACCGGGGATATTGTAGCTGATGACACAGGGGTCACCATCAAACTCGACTTGCATGTGAAACAAGTCGGAGATGAGGCGGGTGTATTTAGCGCTGCGCAACAAGCCCTCTTGAAAGTTAGGACTACTCATAAACAGGTATTCAGTGATTTCGCCGCTCATCACCGGCACCTTCTCCCCCAAATGCAAACCTATGCAGGGGTCTCCGGACACGTCTGCGAGCACCGGCCAAAATATACCGTGACGCTCCAGTTGATCCTCTCTCGAAACGTAAATTGTACTTTCGAAGGGCTCGGCAAAACCACAGCGACGAAATACGTCGTCTGCATCAATGCCTAGCTGGCTGATACCCTGGTAGGCCCGCCTTAAAAGAACACCATTTGAAGAGAGCTTGTTCGTCATCCGCTAAACCAACACCAAATTGTCGCGGTGAATTAATTCATCATCATCCTTATAGCCCAACAAGGATTCGATGTTCTCACTGGCCTGCCCTAAGATTTTTTGGGCTTCTTCAATATTGTAATTTACCAAGCCTCGCGCCACTTCGTGCCCCTGATTATTTTGGCACACCACCATTTCACCGCGCGTGAAGGCGCCCTCAACACGAGTCACCCCCACGGGCAACAAACTACGACCACTGCCTAACAGCACCCTCACAGCCCCATCATCTAAGGTCAGCACACCACGAGTTTGCAAGTGGCCGGCTAACCAGCGCTTACGCGCTGCCTGAGGGGCCTGCTGAGCCCGAAGTAAGGTACCCAAGGGCTCTTGCTCGGCCAGGCGTATGAGCGCGCTATCGATCCTGCCACCGACAATTACGGTGTCCGCTCCAGAGCGAGCCGCTAAACGAGCCGCACGAACTTTCGTGACCATTCCACCGCGCCCTAGACTGCCACCATCACCAGCCATGGCGTCCAGCCGCAGATCGTCCGCGGCCATATCATCTATGAGTTTTGCATCGGGATTGTTGCGCGGATCACTGTCATACATACCATCCTGATCTGTCATCAGAACCAGCAAATCAGCTTCCACTAAATTGGCCACTAAGGCACCCAGGGTATCGTTGTCACCAAAACGGAATTCATCTGTGACCACCGTGTCATTTTCATTCACAACGGGAACCACATTAAGCTCGGTAAGTGTACGCAAAGTGGAGCGCGCATTGAGGTAGCGCTGACGATTAGAAAGATCATCGTGGACCAGCAAAACCTGTGCGGTTTGCATATCGTACTTTTGGAATTCTTGCTCCCAGGCCTGTGCCAAACCCATTTGGCCAACCGCCGCCGCGGCTTGCAGTTCATGAATACTGCCTGGGCGTTCCTGCCAGCCCAAGCGAGTCATACCTGCGGCCACTGCCCCGGACGACACCAGCGACAGCTCAATACCCCGCTGACGCAATTCAGCCATTTGCTTTACCCAACCAGCGATAGCTGCATGATCTAAGCCGCGACCATCATCAGTAAGTAAAGCACTGCCAATCTTGATTACCCAGCGGCGCGCATGCTTAAAATTATCTCTCGCACTGCCAGTCACACACATTCTCCTATCAATGAATAATTAAGGCGCGTACTCGATCTCAACATCATGATCGTCGTCATCGTCCCAATCATCGTCGTCACTGGCTTCTTTCGCCGCTCGACTTTCGGCACGGAAGCGCCCGCGAAGCTCGTCAATACGCTCACGTGCTTCATACTGCATTTGCTGCTGCGCCTCAAGCTCTTGCTCAATAAGCTCAGGATCTTCTTTTTCTGCCTCCCAATGAGACTCCAGCGCATCTAAAACATCGCTGCACAATACCTGTGTGCCATTGCCGTTAATCGCAGCAATCTTGTAGCTTGGACCCTGCCAATTCAATGCATCTAATACCGCCTGACAACGAGCATCAACTTCATCTTCTGGCAGCATGTCTGTTTTGTTCAACAACAACCAACGCTCGCGTCCAGCCAATGTTGGGCTGAAAAGCTCAAGCTCACGAATAATTGCAGCAGCATTTTCTGCAGGATCAGAACCGTCAAACGGAGACATGTCCACCAAATGTAAAAGCACCCGACAGCGGGTTAAGTGCTTCAAAAAGCGAATACCAAGGCCAGCACCTTCGGAAGCGCCTTCAATCAAACCTGGAATATCTGCAACCACAAAACTGCGGTGCTCCTGCACCTTCACCACACCTAAGTTGGGTACTAAGGTGGTGAAAGGATAATCGGCCACTTTAGGCTTAGCCGAGCTCACTGAACGAATAAAGGTAGACTTGCCCGCGTTCGGCAAACCTAATAAACCCACATCGGCCAATACTTTAAGCTCTAACTTCAAATTTCGAAACTCACCTTCACTGCCCGGTGAGGTCTGGCGAGGCGCGCGGTTAACACTGGACTTAAAGCGAGTGTTGCCCAAACCATGGAAGCCACCGCGTGCCACTTTAATTTGCTGGCCCGGCGCCGTGATGTCGCCCAGCACTTCATCTGTATCAATATCGAAAATAGACGTACCAACCGGTACGCGAACAACTAAGTCCTCACCCTTTTTACCGGTACAGTTTTTCCCCGCGCCAGAAGTGCCCGATTCGGCTCGACACTTTGGCTGATAGCGAAAATCAACCAATGTATTCAATGTTTCATCGCCCTCTAAATAGATACTCCCGCCATCACCGCCGTCGCCGCCATCGGGGCCACCTTTTGCAATGTATTTCTCTCGGCGAAAGCTCAAGCAGCCCGCACCGCCACGGCCCGCTAAGACTGATATTGATGCTTCATCAACAAATTTCACTGTAAGCTCCCGCTGATTCGGTTCGGTATGGGTAATAGGGATTGTAGAGGATGTTGTGGGTGTGTGGCCACATACAAAAAAGCCCCGACGTTTACGCCAGGGCTTTCAAGTCAGGCTTGGCATTTGCCCACCAAGCCTACCGCTTTAAAGTAAGCACTTAAAGTAACTGCTTACGCAGCGACAATGCTTACAAATTTGCGGTTTTTAGGGCCTTTCACTTCAAACTTCACTTTGCCGTCAGCTTTGGCAAACAAGGTGTGATCCTTGCCAATACCAACATTTACGCCAGCGTGAAACTTGGTGCCGCGCTGACGAACAAGAATGTTACCCGCCAACACAACTTGGTCGCCGAACCGCTTAACGCCTAAGCGTTTACTCTCGGAATCGCGACCGTTATTAGTACTACCACCTGCTTTTTTGTGAGCCATTGTTCAATCCTCTCTTATTAAGCCTTGATACCAGTGATTTTCACTTCAGTGAACCACTGACGATGACCCTGACGCTTCATTGAGTGCTTACGACGACGGAATTTGATGATAGTCACCTTATCCCCACGGCCGTGGCTCACAACTTCTGCAGTCACCTTAGCACCAGCTACGGTGGGTGCGCCGATTTTAATATCGTCGCCGTCAGCTACCATCAAAACTTCATCAAAATCGATGGCTTCACCAGTAGCTACTTCAATTTTTTCTAACTTGAGGGTCTCACCCTCGACTACACGGTGTTGCTTACCACCGCTAACAAATACAGCGTACATACCTTGCTCCAATTGACTATCGGACGACACGAAGTAGCGGCGGGCTGTTCCCCCCGGCATTTTAATGACTTGAGTCGTATACACAGATTTAAGGACCGCGGATTCTACGGCAAAGCGCAACAAACTGCAAGCCCGTGAATCCCCTCTCTTGACAGCACCTTCAGCCCTCCCTAGCATGCCAGACCGACGCGGGGGTTTGACCCTCATTATCTTCTTCAGACACGAGTATCAGCTGACCCCATGTTGCCCTTTCACCAGGTAGTTAAAGACGACTTTGCCGAGATTAATCAACTTATTATTGATCAACTTCACTCAAACGTAGGCTTGGTTGAAAATATAGGCCAATATCTTGTGGAAGCAGGGGGCAAACGCTTACGCCCTTTATTGGTATTGCTCGTCAGCAATGCCCTGAGCCCAAACAACAAGCAACGCTTAGAACTAGCCGCTATTATCGAGTTCATTCACACCGCCACTCTTCTGCACGACGATGTTGTTGATATTTCAGAGATGCGCCGCGGGCGCCTGACGGCCAACGCGAAATGGGGAAACGCCCCAAGCGTGCTTGTAGGAGACTTCCTTTATTCCCGCGCATTTCAAATGATGGTGGCCATTGGCAATATGGACATCATGGCCATCCTTTCCGATACCACCAATGTAATTTCTGAGGGCGAAGTTCAGCAACTGGTTAATGCCAAAGACCCAACTGTTAAAGAAGATAACTATTTATCAGTGATCCACAAAAAAACCGCAGCTCTATTTGAAGCCGCTTGCGAAACAGCCGCTGTGCTATCGGGCGCAAACAATGAACAGCGACAAGCTTTAAAACAATACGGCTATCATGTCGGCATGGCCTTCCAATTGGTGGACGACGCTCTTGATTATGAAGGCGACGCAGAGACTTTAGGCAAAAATGTAGGCGACGACTTAGCGGAAGGCAAACCCACCCTGCCACTCATCTACGCAATGGAAAACAGCCGCGCCGAACAAAGCCAGCTAATCGCCAAAGCCATTGAAAATGGAGACGTTGATCAGCTCGATGCCATTGTGACTATCGTCAAAGACAGCGGCGCACTAGACTACACCGCAAGCCAGGCACGCCAACAGGTTAGCAGTGCGATCGCGGCGCTAGACTGCCTCGAAGACAGTAAATATCGGCAGGCCATGGCCGATTTAGCTCATTTCGCCATAGAGCGCGCTTACTAAGCACTCCATTCGCTCAGTAAATAGCCACTGCCATGCCTTCGGGCTAGACATAGTCACTCCAGTGGGTAGAATGGCCCCCCCTGGCGGTAGCTTTACTGCCCTAGACCAAAACAAAGCAATATAGAGCAATCTTATGGTGTCTTTCGACAAGAAAAATAGCTACAACCGCGACGAGTTACTCGAGTGCGGCAACGGCAATATGTTTGGCCCCGGCAATGCCCAACTTCCCACCCCAAACATGCTCATGCTCGACCGCATTGCACACATCAGTGACACGGGCGGCGAGAGCGACAAGGGCGAGATCATTGCTGAACTGGACATCACCAAAGACCTCTGGTTTTTTGACTGCCACTTCCCCGGCGACCCCGTAATGCCAGGCTGCTTGGGCCTAGACGCCATGTGGCAGCTGGTAGGTTTTTTCCTTGCTTGGAAAGGCAACGAAGGCCGCGGCCGCGCACTGGGCTGTGGAGAAGTGAAATTCACCGGGCAAATCTTGCCCACTGCACGCCAAGTGACCTATCACATCAACCTGAAGCGCGTGATAGAGCGCAAGCTGGTGATGGGAATTGCTGACGGCCGCGTATCGGTTGACGGTAAAGACATCTATCACGCCAAAGATCTGCGTGTAGGCCTATTCAAAAATACTGACTCTTTTTAAGGAGAACCCCCAATGAAACGCGTAGTCGTTACTGGAATGGGTATTGTTTCCTGCTTAGGCAATGATATAGACACCGTACTTGATGCACTTCAAACCGGCCGCTCAGGCATCAAATTTGTAGAAGAATACAAGGAACGCGGTTTTCGCAGTCACGTTGCGGGCAGCGTCGAAATAGACTTCAAAGAGCACATCGACCGTAAAGCCCTACGCTTTATGGGCGATGCTGCGGCCTATGCTTATATTTCAATGAAGCAAGCTGTAGCTGACTCAGGTCTGAGCGACGAGCAAGTATCAAATGAGCGCACAGGTATTATCATGGGCTCTGGCGGCGCCTCATCGCACAACCTAGTGGAATCTGCCGACATCCTACGCGACAAAGGTCTTCGTCGTGTAGGCCCTTATCGTGTAACCCAAACCATGGGCAGCACCACTTCCGCCTGCTTGGCTACGCCCTTTAAGATCAAGGGTGTTAACTACTCAATATCCTCAGCGTGCGCCACTAGCGCACACTGCATTGGCAACGCCATGGAGTTAATTCAGCTGGGTAAGCAAGATGTCGTGTTTGCGGGCGGCGGCGAAGAAGAGCACTGGACCATGTCGGCCTTATTTGACGCAATGGGCGCACTCTCTACGCAATACAATGATACCCCAGAAAAGGCCTCGCGGGCCTACGATGCGGACAGAGATGGTTTTGTTATCGCAGGCGGCGGCGGCTGCCTGGTATTAGAAGAGCTTGAGCACGCAAAAGCGCGTGGCGCGACTATTTATGCCGAAGTTACAGGTTATGGCGCTACGTCTGACGGTTATGACATGGTGGCCCCCTCTGGCGAAGGCGCGGCACGCTGTATGAAACAGGCCCTCAACAACGTTAACGGACCTGTTGACTACATCAACTCACACGGCACAAGCACCCCAGTTGGTGATCTAGCAGAATTGAAGGCAATTAAAGCCGCCTTTGGCGATCAGATCCCAGACATCAGTTCAACTAAGTCTTTAACCGGCCACTCGCTGGGCGCCACGGGCGTACAGGAAGCGATTTACAGCCTTCTTATGCTGAAGCATGATTTCATCTGCGCGTCGGCGAACGTTGACACTCTGGATGATGAAGCAGCGGGCATGCCAATTATCACCGAGCGTAAAGACAACGCAGGCTTAAACCGCATTATGTCGAATAGCTTTGGCTTTGGCGGCACTAACGCAAGCCTGGTAATGGAAAAACTACAAGCTTAAATTCATGACCAGGGCGCTCAGGTAAGCTAACCAGCGACTTACCTGAGCACCCAATTACAACAATCAGCCGTGCCCACTCTCTCTAAGCCAAAGCTTAATCATCGTGTGCAAACCCTGTCGCCAACTCCTAGGCTGAACCCCAAAGTTATCTGCAATCCGCCGACAAGAAAGCACCGCACTACCGGCTTCACCTTGAGCGGGCTCACGATCTTCTACCTGTAAAGAGCCACGCAAGACGTTGTCCTGCTCCAGAATTGATGCCACAGCACTTGCAAACTCACCCTGACTAGATGTATCTCCGGAACAGTAATTAAACAAACCCCAGTTCTCCGCACCACAGGACACCTGGCGTATCACTGACGCCAATACGCGAGCGATATCATGATCCGTTGTTGGTGCACCAGGGTATCCGGTGTTCATCGTTAAGCTCTGCCCACCCAACTCTTCCGTGCCAACCAAAGCACTGAGCAGATTACTTAGGGTATTACCAGACCAGCTACCCAGAACCCAACCCAAACGCAGGCACAACCACTGCTCAGAGTTATCGATGAAACACTGTTCCGCGTCCCGAAACGCACAGCCAGCGGCCGTAACAGGCACAGGGGGATCTAACTCGGAATAACTCGCTTTATGATCACCGCCAAACACGCGGTAGCTCGAGAGATGAATGGGTACAATACCTTTAGCGGCACACACCTTGGACACCACGCTTGCAGATCGCACCAAGGTTTGCTGCTGCGCCTCGCTAGGCACCGCGGCCCAACCAGCCGTACTGATAACAAAATCAGGCTGCACAGAATCAAGCAAGGCCATAAAAGCCTCACTGCTTGACCAATCTAACTCGTTCTGAACCGAGTACAGAGAGAAGGATTCAGCTTCAAACGCCCGTGACAACATCTGACCCAGGCCACTACTGCCATCAGTGACCAACAACTTCATTAGAAGGGGATGTCATCGTCAAAGTTATCGAAACCCTGAGCGGGCTGAGGTGCCTGTTGAGGAGCTTGTTGAGGCGCTTGCTGATAACCACCCTGCTGCTGAGGGGGCTGTTGTTGCTGTTGCTGATGCTGATGCTGTTGCTGCTGACGAGCAGGTTGCTGCATACCTTGCTGCGGAGCAGCCTGCTGCATCGGCTGGGACTGCATACCTTGCTGCGGCGCGCCATAACCCGAACCCTGCCCACCTGCCATACCCGCGCCATCGCCACGACTGTCTAACATCTGCATTTCACTGGCTACGATCTCAGTAGTGTAGCGATCTTGACCGCCCTGGTCTTGCCATTTTCGCGTGCGCAGAGAGCCCTCAACATAAACCTTACTACCTTTCCTCAGGTATTCGCCGGCGATTTCGGCCAGACGATTAAAAAACACCACACGATGCCACTCAGTTCGCTCTTGAGGCTGGCCCGTGGTCTTGTCTTTCCAAGATTCCGAAGTAGCAATGCTCACATTGGTGACAGCGCCGCCCGATGGCATAAATTTGGTCTCGGGGTCTTGCCCCATATTGCCGACCAAAATAACTTTATTGACGCCCCGTGCCATATTTTTCTCCTAAAATTAAACGATTGCTCTACGATTCTCTCGCAGCTTACACACACTGATTATGAGTTACCAGTGAAGCTCGGACTACAGGATAAATATATTTACAAACCCAGTGCGCGCACATTTGCCATGTCAAATAATTGCTTGTCCACCTTGAGATAAGCAGCCTCATCCTCCTCAATAAATACCAGCTCATAAACTCCTGGAAGCGCTCTTAAGCCCTCCCCTAAGCTGATGATTTGCTCAGGACTAAGCGACAGTAAAACACTGGTAACATGTTTCGGCGTGTGCATAACCGACGCCACCAGCGCCCAGACGGCAATTAACATCGCGCAGGCGATAAATACTCGCGAAAGCTCGCCGCCCTCCAGCAACCACCCTCCCAGCAAACCACCACAAAAAGCCCCGAAAAATTGGCAGCTAGAGTAAATTCCCGAGGCCGTTCCCTTGCTTCCCGCCGGTGCAACTTTACTCACCAATGAAGGCAAACAAGCCTCCAGTAGATTAAATGCCATAAAAAATAAAAACAGCGCAACAAAAGCAAAAGTGCTTGAGTGCTGTCCGTAGGCTAGAGCCAATTCAGTAAAACCTAAAAGACATATGGCCCCCACGAAGACTGGCTTCATTTTGCGCTTCGATTCCGCAATGATAATGAACGGCACCATAGCTACAAAGGCCAAGACTAGAAGAGGCAAATAGACTCGCCAATGCTGTTCACGATCGATATTCAATTGATTTTCAAGTAGAGACGGCAAAGCGATAAAGCTGGCCATAAGCACTAAATGCAAGACAAAAATACCAAAATTAAGTCGCCGCAACTCAGGATTTTTCAGAGTTTCCTTCAATATAGCGGGCACTGTGCCGGCGTCTCGATGAGTCTTAGGCATCACTCGAGGTGTTGGCACTACGCGCATTAAAATCAACAGCCCAATAATCGCCAGCAGCGCCGTAAGCCAAAATATTCCCGACAGTCCCGCAACCCCAGTCACCAAAGGTCCGAGCACTAAAGCTAGCGAGAATGACATACCTATAGACATACCAATGACGGCCATAGCCTTGGTTCTATTTTCGTCCGCAGTCAAATCAGTCACCAGCGCCATAATTGCACTAGCAATCGCGCCACTCCCCTGAAGAAAACGACCGATGATTAACCCAGCAACTGAATCTGCTGTAGCGGCCACTACGCTGCCCACTGCAAATAACACTAAACCAAACGCAATAACTGGCTTGCGACCAATTCGGTCAGACAGCATCCCGAACGGGATTTGCAAGGCCGCCTGACTAAAACCATAAATACCCAGTGCCAACCCCAGTAACAGGGGCGTGCTGCCCTCATAGTCTTGCCCATAAAGCATGAACACTGGCAGCACCATAAACAGTCCAAGCATGCGAAAGGCATACAGGCTCGCCAGAGACAATACCGCACGGCGCTCAAAAGGGGCTGTATCAGTCATGAGAAGTACATCATTAACGGCGCAAGTCCAAAATCAAAAGGTTGCCGATTTTAGCAAAGTTAGCGCTCCAGTAAACAATAATCCCAAATGTTATCGATTTTGACATTCATAGATTATTAACGAATATAAACCCCACTGCTTATTGCAAGAGTCAATAGCGAGGACTAGACTCTGTTCACATTTCCAACAAAAAACAAATTCGAAAGAGAAGAATAGACGATGAAAAAGATACTCTTAACTGTTGCACTGGGCCTAAGCCTCCCCCTAAGCGCCGCGCAAGCAGGGCAAAACCTAAACGCTCAAAACGCCTTGAACAGCCTAAATGCCAGCGTTGCCTCGGCTGAATTGTCTATTGCCTTGGCGAATGCCAATGACGCAATCAGCGACGTTAGAGGCCAAGATGCCGTTAACCAGCTAAGCGCCAGCGTAGCCAACGCAGAGGTTTCAATCAGCCTTGCTAACGCTTACGACGCAATTGCTCTGGGAGAGCGTCACGAAGCAATGAACATGCTTACAGCGTCTATTGCTAGCGCCGAAATGTCTATTGCTTTGGCAAATGGCAACCAAACTTTAAGCGGCGTCAGCGATGAAACAATGCTATCGGAGCTCAGTGGTCTGCTAGCCGACACGCAAACTCAAAACGCCGATCAATTAATCCTGGCTACAGTGTCCGAACGCCCAGTGCTAGCATCAACAGTGCAAGCCATGGCCCTCGAATCCGGCCTCGGCGAGGCAATGGTTGCCAGCGCAATCATAGGCGGCCTGAGCGCAGCGGAAGCTACTGCTGCAGGTCAGTAAGCTCTAAGCAAAAGTATCAAAAAGCCCAGGCATCAGCTCTGGGCTTTTTTTTGCCTGCAACTCTATAGTCTTTGCTTTGTCATTAAACCCAGAACTATGCTACCCCAATCTTTCATAGAGCAGGGTCGCGGGGAATATGAACACAGCAACAAGACAAAAGATCAAAATCATCAGCTGCGATGACGTCAATACCCAAGCGCTTTGTGAACTTATTCAAAGCTCACTTAACATCAGGTGCGAAAGAATTTCTCGATTAGGCCGCCAAGACCAGCCCGGCCATGCAAATAGCTTCATACTTATTGACGCCTCCTATGCAAACGCAAGCTCCCCAGAAGCCATGGCCAAGCTGCAAGAACAACACCCTAATTTACGAGCGGCTCTATTCAACGTTCAAGCCTACAGCACCCAAGAATTACTCGTAGAGTGGCCCATAATTAAAGGCCTATTCTATCTAGATGGGTCCACGACCACATTGCTTAAGGGCCTGCAACAACTGTTAAATAACAGCCACTGGTTTCCAAAAAGAGTATGCGACAGGCTACTCGAAACCTACCGTCAAGCTCCCTCAATGAATGTTAGGGCTGCACTCCTCTCTCGGCGAGAACTCCATGTTGTTGACGAGCTGAGTAAAGGGAAAGCAAACAAGACAATAGCGAATACATTATTTATCAGCGAATTCACCGTAAAGAGCCATCTCTACAGGATATTTAAAAAAATTGGCGCAAAAAACCGAGCCGATGTGAGGCGCTGGGCACTGGATAATATTTAGAGTGGTTTTGGTTTAGGCATACACATCAAAAGCTCGTATACTCAGGGGTTTGTTCAATACGGGTTCTTAAGCTGTGGATACAATTGTTGTACAGGGTGCACGCACGCACAATCTAAAAAACATTGATCTCGATATTCCACGAGACAAACTTATTGTAATAACCGGCCTGTCTGGTTCCGGTAAATCATCACTTGCCTTCGATACTCTTTACGCCGAAGGACAGCGACGCTACGTAGAATCTCTGTCCACGTATGCGCGTCAGTTTTTGTCAATGATGGAAAAGCCGGATGTTGATCATGTGGAGGGCTTGAGCCCGGCCATTTCTATCGAACAGAAATCTACCTCCCACAACCCGCGCTCAACAGTTGGCACCATAACTGAGATTTATGACTACCTGCGCCTTTTGTACGCCCGAGTAGGAGAGCCTCGCTGCCCCGATCATGGCCAGCCGCTAGTAGCGCAAACCATTAGTGAAATGGTTGACCAGGTTCTCGCGTTACCGACAGGCACCAAAATCATGCTGCTCGCACCGATAGTCCGCGATCGCAAGGGTGAGCACCTTCATACATTTGAACAGCTAAAACGCGACGGGTTTATTCGCGCTCGTATCGACGGTCTTGTGGTTGACTTAGACGATGCCCCAAAGCTCGACAAGAAAAAGAAACACACAGTTGAAGTTGTAGTTGACCGATTTAAAGTTCGCGACGATTTAAAAATACGACTCGCGGAGTCGTTTGAAACAGCACTAAGCTTAACAGACGGCTTAGTTGGCATCAGCTTTATGGATGGCGACGGCGATGACCGAATGTTCTCGGCCAAGCACGCCTGCCCAGTTTGCGAGTACAGCCTAAGTGAACTTGAACCGAGATTGTTTTCGTTTAATAACCCTGCCGGAGCCTGCCCCGGTTGCGACGGGTTAGGTATGAAGCAGTTTTTTGATGAAAGCAAGGTAGTACAGCACGACGAAGCCACACTGGCTGAAGGCTCGATTCGCGGCTGGGATAGACGTAATGTTTATTATTTCCACATGCTCACTTCACTGGCCGAACATTACGGTTTCGACGTTGACACACCCTGGAAGAAACTCAAGAAAAAGCAGCAAAAAGCCGTTTTATATGGATCAGGATCAGAAGAAATCAACTTCAGTTACGTCAACGACCGCGGCGACTTATATCAACGTCGTCACACTTTTGAGGGCGTGGTGCCAAACATGGAGCGGCGCTATAGAGATACTGAATCTCAAAGCGTCCGCGAAGAACTCGCTAAATTCCTCTCATCTCAACACTGCCCGGAATGCGACGGCACCCGTCTTTGCCGTGACGCTCGCAACGTATTTGTAGATGAACGCACCTTACCAGAAATCACAACACTGCCGGTTGGCGACGCTTTTAGTTATTTCAAAAAACTCAAGTTTAAAGGCCGCAGGGGTAAAATTGCCGATAAAATTCTCAAAGAACTGCGCGACCGCTTTCAGTTTTTAGTGGATGTTGGACTCAATTATTTGACTCTAAACCGCAGCGCTGAAACTTTATCTGGAGGAGAAGCGCAGCGCATTCGTTTAGCCAGTCAAATTGGTGCCGGCCTTGTAGGTGTAATGTATGTTCTAGACGAACCTTCGATTGGCTTACACCAACGTGACAACGAAAGACTATTGCGCACACTGGTGCATCTGCGCGACATCGGCAATACCGTAATTGTCGTTGAACACGATGAAGATGCAATCCGCCATGCAGATCACATTATTGACATTGGTCCAGGTGCGGGCGTACATGGAGGAGAAGTCGTTGCCCAGGGAACTCTTAAAGACATATTGCGCTCAAAAGATTCACTTACCGGCCAATATCTATCGGGCAAGGTGTCTATAGCCATTCCAGAAAAGCGCACACCCTATAATAAAGATGAAGTGCTACGACTTGAAGGTGCTAGCGGAAACAATCTTCGCAATGTGAACTTAGAAATACCAGTAGGCCTAATGACCTGCGTCACCGGCGTCTCTGGCTCAGGAAAATCTACGCTAATTAACGCAACACTTTACCCCCTCGCAGCCACGGAACTAAACGGCGCAAGCACCTTAACGCCAGCAGCTCACACGGCCGTTCATGGTATGGACAACTTTGATAAGTGTGTTGATATAGATCAAAGCCCTATTGGTCGAACCCCACGCTCAAACCCAGCAACTTATACTGGTATATTCACTCCTATTCGAGAAATCTTTAGCGGCACCCAGGAAGCTCGCTCGAGAGGCTACAAACCTGGCCGCTTTAGCTTTAATGTTAAAGGAGGCCGCTGCGAAGCTTGCCAAGGTGACGGTGTAACAAAAGTAGAAATGCACTTTTTGCCCGACGTATATGTTCCCTGTGATGTCTGTAAAAGTCGTCGCTACAACCGCGAAACTCTGGAAATTAAATATAAAGGCCGCAGCATCCACGAAGTCTTAGATATGACCGTGGAAGACGCGCGAGAATTTTTCGATGCCATTCCTGCGGTGTCGAGAAAATTACAAACGCTTATGGATGTAGGCCTTTCTTATATTCGCCTCGGACAGGCCGCCACCACACTCTCTGGCGGTGAGGCACAGAGAGTTAAACTCTCCAAAGAACTGTCGAAACGTGACACAGGTAAAACGCTCTACATACTCGACGAGCCCACAACTGGATTACACTTTCATGACATTCAGCAACTTCTAACGGTACTGCATAGATTGCGCGATCACGGTAATACCATCGTGGTAATTGAACACAACTTAGATGTCGTTAAAACAGCCGATTGGGTTGTGGACCTCGGCCCAGAAGGCGGCAGTGGAGGAGGTCAAATTATCGCTAAAGGTACACCGGAACAAGTCTCCAAAGTTAAGAAATCTTACACAGGACACTTTTTGAAGAGCATGCTGAATCTATAGGCGAAAAAAAACCCGCTAGAGGCGGGTTTTTTTCACTGTTCGATGCTTTGAAATGCGTTAAACCAAGGCTTAGCCTTCTTCAACAACTTCCGCATCTACTGGGCGATCAACAAGCTCAACGTAAGCCATTGGAGCTTTATCGCCGGTACGCAGACCACACTTGAGGATACGAATATATCCACCAGGACGCTCTGTGTAACGCTTGCCTAACTCGTTGAACAACTTGCCAACAGCTTCTGGGCTACGTAGGCGGCTGAAAGCAAGGCGGCGATTAGCCACACTGTCTTCTTTGGCCAGGGTAATCAGAGGCTCAGCCACACGGCGAAGCTCTTTTGCCTTAGGCAGGGTTGTCCTAATCAGCTCATGTTCTACCAGAGACGCAGTCATGTTGCGAAACATGGCCTTCCGGTGAGAGCTGTTACGATTCAGTTGACGGCCACTTTGACGATGACGCATGACGCTAAATCCTTAAAAACCGATTGCAATACTGCAATCTATGTTAATCACTGGACACCCAAAATAGGCGCCCGATGCGTAAGTTACGGGTTCAATTTGTCGTCGCTTTTCAAGCTGGCGGGTGGCCAGTTTTCCAAGCGCATACCGAGAGACAATCCGCGTGACGCGAGAATGTCTTTAATTTCAGTAAGCGACTTTTTGCCCAAATTCGGAGTCTTCAGCAGCTCTACTTCGGTACGCTGTATCAGGTCACCAATGTAGTAAATATTTTCTGCTTTCAGACAGTTCGCAGAGCGAACAGTCAGTTCCAGATCATCAACCGGGCGCAGAAGAACAGGATCGATCTCCTCTTCTTTCTGCTCAGGCTCAGATTCCTTTTCACCTTCTAAGTCAACGAACACAGCCAACTGCTGTTGCAGTATAGTTGCGGCGCGACGAATAGCTTCTTCGGGATCAATAGTGCCATTGGTTTCCAAATCGAGAACCAGCTTATCCAGATCGGTACGCTGCTCAACACGTGCGCTTTCAACGTTATACGCTAAGCGTTTAACGGGGCTGAAAGATGCATCCAGCTGCAAACGGCCAATCGCACGACTTTCGTCTTCTTCACTGCGACGGGCATCAGCGGCCTGATAACCGCGGCCACGGGCCACGGTTAGCGTGATGTTTAGCTCTGTATTATCGCCAGTAATATTGGCAATAACGTGATCTGGGTTTGCGATCTCAACTTCATGATCAACCTGGATATCGCCAGCTGTTACCGCACCTGCGCCAGTTTTGCGCAAGGTCAATACAGCCTGGTCTTTGCCGTGCATGACGATAGCAACGCCTTTGAGGTTAAGCAGGATTTCAATTACGTCTTCCTGCACACCTTCAATAGCGCTGTACTCATGCAATACGCCGTCGATTTCAACTTCGACAATCGCACACCCGGGCATTGATGAAAGCAAAATGCGACGTAGCGCATTGCCTAATGTATGACCGAAGCCACGTTCAAGAGGTTCAAGAACCACTTTAGCGCGGGTTGGGCCCGTTTCAGATACATCAATATGACGCGGGGTCAAAAACTCGTTTACAGCAGTCTGCATAGCCACACCTGTTAGCGGTTAATCCCTTCTCATGAAAACTAAACTCGAAGTATTACTTCGAGTAAAGCTCAACAATGAGGTTTTCGTTGATTTCAGCTGGTAAGTCGCTACGGTCTGGAACGCGCTTGAAATTGCCTTCCTTCTTCTCCGCATTTACCTCAACCCACTCTACTTCACCGCGCTGAGCGGCCAAGGTCAGAGCACTTTGAATACGCAACTGATTTTTGGCTTTCTCACGAACAGCTACTACGTCACCTTCTTTAACTTGGTAAGACGCAATGTTCACAGTGGTGCCGTTAACCGTAATAGATTTGTGTGATACCAACTGGCGCGATTCTGCGCGAGTAGAGCCAAAGCCCATACGGTAAACAACATTGTCCAGACGGGTTTCAAGCAACTTCAACAAGTTTTCACCTGTTGCGCCCTTACGGCGTGCAGCTTCTTTGTAGTAGCCGCGGAATTGCTTTTCCAGTACGCCGTATACACGACGAACTTTTTGTTTTTCACGCAACTGTACACCGTAGTCTGACAGACGACCGCGACGCTGACCGTGCTGGCCAGGTGCTGTTTCTGCTTTACACTTCGAGTCCAGTGCGCGCACACCGCTTTTCAGGAACAGATCTGTTCCTTCACGGCGAGCGAGTTTACATGTTGGTCCAATATAACGTGCCATGGTACTGCCCCCTTAAACGCGACGTTTCTTCGGCGGACGACAACCGTTGTGAGGAATCGGCGTGACGTCTGTGATGTTGGCAATCTTGTAGCCAACATTGTTAAGTGCTCTAACCGCAGATTCGCGGCCTGGGCCTGGGCCCTTCACTTCAACGTCAAGATTTTTCAGGCCATATTCCTGAGCGGCTTGTCCGGCGCGTTCTGCAGCTACTTGAGCGGCGAACGGGGTGGACTTACGTGAACCACGGAAACCTGAACCACCAGCGGTAGCCCAACTCAGAGTGTTACCCTGACGGTCAGTAATGGTCACAATGGTGTTGTTGAAAGAAGCGTGAATATGGGCGATGCCATCAACAACCGTCTTCTTAATTTTCTTCTTAGGTGCTTTATTACCTGGCTTAGCCATAGCAATCTCTTCCTGCGTCTATCGTTTGATCGGCTTGCGCGGACCCTTACGGGTACGAGCATTCGTTTTAGTCCGCTGACCACGAAGTGGTAGACCGCGGCGATGGCGGATGCCGCGGAAGCAGCCCAAATCCATCAAACGTTTGATATTCATAGACACTTCACGACGCAAGTCACCTTCAACGTTTAACTTGGTAACCTCAGCACGGACGACGTCCATTTGCGCATCGGACAGCTCACTAATCTTGGTTTCTTCGGCAATGCCGGTTGCTGCCAAAATTTGTTTAGCTGTAGTCCGGCCGATCCCATAGACGTATGTCAGGGAAATAACCGCGTGTTTGTGGTCTGGTATATTGACACCAGCGATACGGGCCATTCAATTTACTCCACTTACTTGCCGCACATAGGCTGTTTTATAATCAAAAACACCTGTGCAACATTCATATTGCAGCGTTGACAGCAGCAAAAAGCCACTCTTAACACCAAAAAGGCGCGCAAGAATAGCTGTAATACCACTAAAAAGCAATAGCCCATGAGTTTCCCCATGAGCGACAGTCAACGCCCCCTAGTAACGACCCTCATGGGCCGCCAATTTTTTCAGCTTTCGCTGTTTAGCCTTGACGCTGCTTGTGACGTGGTTCGGTGTTACAAATCACTCTAACAACACCTTTACGACGTACAATTTTACAGTTGCGGCAAATCTTTTTAACAGAAGTTCGAACTTTCATTTTCTTTCCTATCCTACTTCACAGTCTGAGCTGGTTTAGCGAGTAACGCCGCTGCCATAACCCTTTAAGTTGGATTTCTTCATCAGCGAATCGTACTGATGAGACATCAAATGTGCTTGTACCTGGGACATAAAGTCCATAACCACCACCACCACAATCAGCAGTGAGGTGCCACCTAGGTAAAATGGTACGTTAGTAGCCACTACCAAGAACTGAGGCAACAAACAAACACCCGCGATATAAATAGCACCTACCACTGTCAATCGTGTCAGGACACTATCAATATATTTAGCTGACTGCTCACCCGGACGTATACCCGGAATGTAAGCACCCGACTTCTTTAGGTTATCGGCTACTTCTTTCGGGTTAAACATCAACGCCGTATAGAAAAAGCAGAAGAATATAATCAATCCAGTAAACAGCAGAAAATTTAAAGGCTGCCCCGGACCAATTGCTAGAGCGAATTCTTGTAAGAATTCAGCACCAACACCTTCCCCACCCTGACCGAACCATTGCGCGATTGACGCAGGGAACAACAGGATACTGCTGGCAAAAATAGCTGGAATAACACCGGCCATATTTACCTTCAGGGGCAAGTGACTGCTCTTCGCACCGAAGGACTGACGCCCTTGCTGTTGCTTGGCGTAGTTCACTGTAATACGTCGCTGGCCGCGCTCGATGCGCACCACCAACCACACTACAGCAATAGCCAAGAAACCCATGCCGAGCAATACCAATATATGCAGGTCACCTTGACGCGTGCTTTCAAGTGACTGGCCTAGTGCGCTGGGCAAGCCGGCGACGATACCGGCAAAAATTAGCATAGATATGCCATTGCCTATACCGCGCTCAGTTACTTGCTCACCTAACCACATCATAAATACTGCGCCAGTAACCAGAGATACAATGCTGACGAAGTAAAACATCAACGTTGGATCACCACCGTAGGCAAGACCCTGACCAGCCAAACCAACGGACATGCCGGTAGCTTGAACGGTCGCCAGCAACACTGTGCCGTAGCGCGTGTATTGGTTGATCTTGCGACGACCTGCATCGCCTTCTTTTTTAAGTTGTTCCAGCGAGGGCGTTACCGCCGTCATCAACTGCATAATAATAGAGGCAGAGATATACGGCATAATGCCCAGCGCCAAAATACTCATACGCTCAAGAGCACCACCCGAGAACATGTTGAACAAACCCAGAATCGTGCCTTGGTTTTGGTCAAACAAACTCGCTACCCGCTCTGGATCAATACCAGGAACAGGAATATGCGTTCCTAAGCGATAGACGATAATTGCAAGGAACAGAAAACGAAGGCGAGCCCAAAGCTCGCCTAATCCCTTTTGATTACCTACTGGCATTTTGCCGGGAGTTGCCATTGGCACCTCTATTGGTTTTAGTCTTCGACTTTGCCGCCAGCTGCTTCAATCGCAGCTTTAGCACCCTTAGTCACAGTAATTGCACTACTCACAGTTACTGCTTTCTTAATTTCGCCAGACAATACAATCCGAGCGCGCTTCATGCTGTTACCGATAACATCGGCTTGCTTAAGCGCTTCCAAATCTACAGTCTCGCCTTCTACCAGGTTCAATTCGTGCAAACGAACTTCAGCGGTAACACGACCAATACGCGAAGTGAAACCAAACTTAGGCAGACGCTTAGCCAAGGGCATTTGACCACCTTCGAAACCGGGTCTTACAGAACCACCGGAACGAGATTTCAAACCTTTGTGACCGCGACCTGCAGTTTTACCTGTGCCACTACCGATACCGCGACCCACGCGCTTTTTGCTGTGGGTGCTTCCGGGGGCTGGCGCTAGAGTGTTTAAACGCATGTTACTCACCCTCAACCTTAAGCAAATAGATTGCTTTGTTAATCATGCCACGTACAGAAGGAGTATCTTCTACTTCAACTGTGTGTCCAATACGACGCAGGCCTAAACCGGCAACGCATGCTCTGTGGTTCGGCAGGCGTCCGTTTGTGCTTTTAACCTGAGTCACCTTGATAGTCTTTTTAGCCATTTGATCCACCAATTAGTTCAGGATGTCTTCAACGCTCTTGCCGCGCTTAGCTGCAATCGCATCAGGAGATGCCATCGCTTTAAGACCTTCGAAGGTCGCACGAACAACGTTTACTGGGTTTGTGGAGCCGTAACATTTTGCCAATACGTTCTGTACACCCGCGATCTCAAGCACGGCGCGCATGGCACCACCAGCAATTACGCCAGTACCCTGTGAAGCGGGCTGCATGTAAACCTTTGAGGCGCCGTGGCGACCCTTGGTTGCGTACTGAATTGTATCGCCATTCAATTCTACTTGAATCATGTTGCGACGTGCTGCTTCCATTGCTTTTTGGATAGCAACCGGTACTTCGCGCGCTTTACCGCGACCAAAGCCAACTTTTCCGTTTCCGTCACCTACAACAGTTAGCGCAGTGAAACCAAAAATACGGCCACCCTTAACGGTCTTAGCAACACGGTTAACCTGAACCAGCTTTTCTTGAAAGCCTTCTGGGTTGTTGTCTTCTTTTTTGTTAAATGCCATAACTCAACCTTTCGCCTTTTAGCTCTTAAAACTGGAGACCAGCTTCACGCGCAGCTTCAGCCAACGCTTTTACACGACCGTGATATTTGAAACCGCTACGGTCAAATGCCACCTGAGTTACGCCCGCTGCCTGTGCGCGCTCTGCAATCAGAGAGCCCACAGCTTTAGCGGCGTCAGCGTTGCCAGTTTTACCAGCGCGCAAGTCTTTATCAAGTGTAGAAGCACTTGCCAATACACTTGCGCCATCCGCTGCGATTACCTGTGCATAGATATGACGTGGTGTGCGGTGGATACTCAAACGAGTAGCACCTAACTCACTGATCTTTGCACGAGCACGACGAGCACGACGTAAACGAGATGTTCTTTTATCGCTCATAATTTAGCCCTACTTCTTCTTAGCTTCTTTACGACGTACTACTTCGTCAGCGTAGCGAACACCCTTGCCCTTATAAGGCTCAGGTGGTCTGAACGCGCGGATTTCCGCGGCCGCTTGACCGAGCTGCTGCTTATCAGCGCCCTTTAGTACGATCTCAGTCTGACTTGGAGTTTCAGCGGTAACGCCTTCAGGCAGCGTATAATCTACCGGATGTGAAAAACCCAAAGTCAGGTTTACAGATTTCTTCTCAGCTTTAGCACGATAACCAACGCCATTTAGTATCAGCTTTCTTTCGAAGCCAGCACTAACGCCGATAACCATGTTGTTGACCAAGGCACGTGTGGTGCCCGCCAACGCTCGAGACTGCTTGGCGCCATCTTTAGCCGCGAAGGTCAGAACGCTTGCGTCCTGCTTAACTTCAACACTGCCGTGGATAACAAGCGCCAACGTACCCTTGCTGCCTTTAATTGTGATGTCTTGACCCTTTAGGTCTACATCAACACCAGCTGGTACTTCAACCGGACTGTTTGCAACTCGTGACATACCGAATTCCCATTACTTAGTTTCTGCCGTGAGGCATGTGTCGTTAAAAAACGGTGCAAAGAACCTCACCGCCAACGCCTGCAGTGCGGGCAGCGCGGTCGGTCATAACACCTTTACTGGTCGATACAATCGCAACGCCTAAACCACCGCGAACGGTTGGCAGGTCGCCTTTACCAGCGTAATTGCGCAAACCTGGACGGCTTACACGGTCAATCTCGGCAATTACTGGCTTGCCTTCGAAATACTTCAATTCAACAGTCAATTCAGCTTTCAATTCGTCACTTACTGCGTAAGCGCTAATGTAGCCTTCTTCTGCCAAAACTCGTGCTACGCTTGCCTTCAGCTTGGAAGCAGGCATGACTACGTCAACCTTGCCTACCATCTGGGCGTTACGTATACGAGTTAGCATATCTGCCAAGGGATCTTGCATACTCATAAGATTCTGCTCCTAATAAAGTCAGCCCTAAGGCTTACCAGCTGGCCTTAACCAAGCCCGGTAGATCACCGCGCATTGCGGCTTCACGTACCATGTTGCGGCATAAGCCGAACTTGCGGTAAACGCCGTGTGGGCGACCAGTAAGACGACAACGGTTACGTTGGCGAGCAGTACTAGCGTCGCGAGGCATTTTCTGCAGCTTGATCTGAGCTTCCCAAACTTCTTCCGCAGAAGATTCTTGGTTGGCAATGATTGCCTTTAAAGCAGCGCGTTTTACCGCGAATTTTGCCACTGTGCGAGTGCGCTTATCTTCGCGCGCTATCATAGATTTCTTAGCCATGATCCTACCCTTTGAACGGGAAGTTGAACGCTTTTAACAGCGCACGACCTT
>ENA-OSET01000098-OSET01000098.1-sediment-metagenome-genome-assembly--contig:-NODE-98-length-100024-cov-5.061773_pt1 | contig 100024 bp, 85 predicted proteins | sample MGYA00237882_ERZ534229 | MGnify/ENA primary metagenome ERZ534229 (study PRJEB26408, sample SAMN06266212) | sediment metagenome | isolation source: Hudson Canyon methane seep mesocosm | place... | reverse complement strand
TCAGAACAGAATTAATACTTATAATGGAAGTACCGCACCAGTTGCAGATTATTATAAAGAGCAAGGTAAGCTAATAGATATCAATGGAGTAGGGTCGATAGGTGATATTACCAATTCATTATTTGAATCAATTGAGATAACAAAATAATGGCCGATAGTAACTTTGTAGATTACGTAAAAATTTGTTGTCGCTCTGGTAAAGGGGGGGCAGGTTCTGCGCACCTACATAGAGACAGGTTAACGATGACTGGAGGTCCTGATGGGGGTCATGGAGGAAGAGGAGGGCATGTTATTATTCGAGGTAGTCAAAATCACTGGACGTTATTACATCTTAAATATAGAAAGCATGTGATTGCTGAACAAGGTTACCCTGGCGGAAGAAGTTTGAGTACAGGAAGAGAAGGAAAAGATGAATATCTTGATGTGCCGTTAGGAACCATTGCAAAAGATGTAGAAACTGGAGATGTTATTTGCGAAATAACAGAAGTAGGGCAAGAATTTATATTAGCCGAAGGTGGTCGAGGCGGAGTTGGAAATAGTCACTTTAAGTCTTCTACCAACCAAACTCCTCGTTATGCGCAATCTGGTGAAGATGGTAGGGAAGAATGGAAAATTCTTGAATTAAAAGTATTAGCAGATGTTGGTTTGGTAGGGTTTCCAAACGCAGGTAAATCAACTCTTTTATCAGTGGTTTCTGCTGCAAAACCAGAAATTGCTAATTATCCTTTTACTACCTTAATACCCAATTTGGGAATTGTAAAATATAGAGAATATCAATCATTTGTAATGGCAGATATTCCCGGTATTATTGAGGGAGCACATGAAGGGAAAGGTCTGGGACATCGTTTTTTAAGACATATAGAAAGAAATGCTTTGTTGCTTTTTATGGTTCCAATAGATTCTGATAATATTGAAAAGGAATATGGGATATTACTGAATGAATTAAAACTGTATAATCCAGAATTATTGGATAAAGAAAGAGTATTGGCAATTACCAAAAGTGATATGCTTGATGACGAACTAATTAATGAAGTGAGAAAAGATCTTCCCAAAGGTATTGAATCTGTTTTTATTTCCTCTGTGAGTCAAAAAGGAATCACTGAGTTGAAAGATGTATTGTGGATGCGATTAAATCCTGATTTTGCGATTGATAAACCTAAAAGGTTTAAGTAAATGGGTTTTATTGAGAAAATAGAACAGATTGATAGACAACTTTTATTTGCTGTCAACGGGGCTAATTCTCCTATGTTTGATACCATTATGTGGTGGATTAGTAAGCCTGCTTTCGGTATTCCATTTTATCTATTATTTGTCTTTTTACTCTATAAATCTTTTGGTTTGAAAACCACATTACTTCTTGCACTGTTTGCTGGTGTAACAGTTGGATTAGCGGACTTGTCTGCTAAATATTTATTTAAAGAGATGTTTGAACGGTTTCGTCCAAGTCAAAATTTCGAAATAAAAGGGCAGCTTCATTATGTTAATAATTACCATGGAGGAATGTATGGTTTTGTATCGTCACATGCTGCCAATATGTTTTCTATAGCTATGCTAATAGGCTTATGGTTAAATAAGAAAATAAGGTTTTCATTACACTTTCTCTTAATATGGGCTGCATTAATAGGGTATAGTAGAATTTATCTTGGGGTTCATTATCCGACTGATGTGGTGTGTGGGGCTCTATTAGGAATGTTAATAGCCTTTCTTATGTACATGGTAATCAACAAAGCAAAATTGATTAATTTTAGCGCAAAATGAAGGTGCTCTTGGCAATATTTATAGGAGGAGGATTGGGGAGTGTCTCTCGATTTGGGGTTTCAATTTTAGGTTCTAAGCTTTTTGATACAAAATTTCCTGTCGGAACGCTTTTGGCCAATTTGCTAAGTTGTATAGTTCTTGGATTATTAGTAGGCGCTTTCCAAGATAAAATTAATTCCGAAGAATTAAGAGCAATGTTAATTTTAGGTTTTTGTGGAGGGTTTAGTACATTCTCTACTTTTAGCCTTGAAACGCTTGACTTAATGAAAGGTGGTCAATATTGGATGGCAGCATTAAACGTAATTATTAGTGTATTAGCTTGCTTATTTATTCTTTATATGTTTGTTCAGAAAAGCAAAGTAATTTAATTACCCGTTGGATCTTTACCAATACAATCGAGGTGAATTTTACCCAAACCAACTTCATCATTCATCGCACTTTCAAAATCACTATAATTTGCAGTTGCTTTTTCCAAAGCACATTCGCAAAATTCATTACTAAGGTCTTTCTTTTCACAAATCTTAAGGTACTCGGCTTTGTTTTTGTCTGACCAACCTCCACAAGAAGTTAAAAAAAGAAGGCTTCCAATAAATAATAATAATAGATTCTGTTTTACCATGTTCCTTGTTATTTAGGGTAAAAATAAGAAAGATTTTGTAATAGTACTTTTCAAGGAGGTTTATAAACTATTGTCGGCGGGCAATAAGTTAATTATTTTCAATTGAATCTATCATAACCCTAACTTCTTCTCTAAAAGAAAGGTATCTTTTGTAGTTATATGTTAAGCCAATATAGCTTTTTTGAAATGATTCTATATTGTAAGGTAATGAGTCAAATAATGAAATATTTATAGCAATATATTTGAAAAGAGAATCTTTCGTTTGGTCAGAGCTATATGAAGGTTCCTTAAATATGCGAGCGATAGGTAGCTGTGAGATGACATCTACTATTTGTTTTTTCCCCAATGGAGAAATAGCATCTTGATCCATCTTAACGTCAACGAGCTCAACCTCCATTTCTGAAAGTGATTCTAATACAGCATCATAAATCCCTTGTAGTTCCTCAGGTTGGGAAGCGTAATAATTCATCGTGTTATGGAAATCTTCAAATGATGTCCCATGCTTTTCAAAGATCTCTTGAAAATAATTGTTGGCACTATCTCGAATGACCGATTGATTCACCCTTACTTCATTAAGATGTGCTTCTATCAATTGCAATTCGAGAATCATTTCGGTGAAAATTTCCTTTTGGATCAAATTGTCAGGTTGTTCTTCCACAGCTTTGCCTCCGCAGGAAGATAATAGAGTCGTATAAAAAATAAGACTTATAGCTATATATTTGTTAAACACCACTATCTGTTAAAAAGCATTCGTTGTCCTTTTGTTGATTCGTCAAATATCCCATTTTCATAAACGGGATTCCCGTTAACAAATGTTGTCGTTACTTTACTTTTAAATGTCGTTCCTTCAAACGGAGACCAACCACATTTGTATAAAATATTATCTTTGTTTACCTGCCATTCATTGTCGAAGTCTACTAAAACAAGGTCAGCAAAATACCCTTCTCTTAAATATCCTCTGTCTTTAACTTCAAACAATGTAGCTACATCGTGACTCGTTTTCTGAACAATATGTTCCAAGGTAAATTTTCCTAGTTTAACCATTTCTAATAATGCAACTAGTGCGTGCTGAACCAATGGCCCTCCAGATGGAGCATTGAAGTAGGCGTTGTTTTTTTCTTCTAATGTGTGCGGAGCATGATCTGTTGCAATAACGTCTATAGTCCCATTATTTACAGCTGCAATTATAGCTTCTCTATCTTTTGATGTTTTAACAGCAGGATTCCATTTGATAAAAGTTCCTTTGCTTTCATAGTCTTCATCAGAAAACCACATATGATGAATACAAGCTTCGGCTGTAACCTTTTTTTCTGTTAATGGTATGTCATTACTAAAAATGCTCGTTTCTTTTGCCGTGGAAATATGTAAGATATGTAAACGAGCATCGTGTTTAGTTGCTAGTTCAGCTGCGATTGAAGATGAACGATAACAAGCTTCTTCACTACGAATCATAGGGTGGTATTTCATAGGAAGATTTTCTCCATATTGTTTACGATAAGTTTCGGTATTTTTTCTAATGATAGGCTCATACTCACAGTGAGAAGCTATCAATAAATTACATTCAGAGAAAAGACCTTCAAGCGTTTTAGTATTATCCACTAGCATGTTTCCCGTTGAAGACCCCATAAAAACTTTTATTCCGCAGACATTTTTTGGGTTCGTTTTTAAAACTTCATCTAAGTTGTCATTAGTGGCTCCAAAATAGAAAGAATAATTAGCTAACGAGGTTTCAGCAGCTATATCATATTTATCTTCTAGAATGTTTTGTTTAACTGTATTCGGAATTGTATTCGGCATTTCCATAAATGAAGTTATCCCACCTGCTACTGCAGCTTTTGACTCAGTGTAGATGTCAGCCTTATATGTCATTCCAGGTTCTCTAAAATGAACTTGGTCGTCAATTAATCCAGGTAGTAGTAGTTGACCCTTTGCGTCAATAGTAGCATCAGGATTGCATGCGATATTATCTTTTGAAATTTTTGCAATTCTCTCACCTTCTATTAATAAATTACCAATGAAATTTTCTCCTTCATTTACAATTCTAGCATTAGTAATAAGTGTACTTTTCATACTGAAATAATTTGAACGCAAAGTTCGTAAAGATTTAAATATTTAGAATAGTATTTTTTGTTTATTTACAAATCGGGTTTCGTGTGCATTAGCACTGGAAGGCCGAAGACCCTAAAATTTCTTTCCGCGTAATTTCAATACTCCCAAGAAAGCTTCTTTGAAAATACTCATATCCATTTTAGATTGGCCTAATACTCTATCCGTAAAAGTTACCGGCACCTCTTTTATTTTAAATCCAGATTTAAGTGTAGAATATTTCATCTCAATTTGAAAAGCGTAACCAATAAACCAAATATCATCCAAATCTATTTTTTCTAATACTTTTCTTTGGTAACAAGCAAAACCTGCAGTAGTGTCTTTTACCCCTATCCATAATATCATACGAACGTAAACAGATGCTAGATAAGACATTAACCATCTTGTAAACGGCCAGTTTTCTATATGACCTCCTTTGCAATAACGGGAGCCAACTGCCATTCCAAAACCATCTTCACGACATGCTTTTAACAGCCGAGGTAAATCATCTGGCGCGTGCGAAAAATCAGCATCCATTTCAAAAATGAAATCGTAGTCACCCTTTAACCCCCATTTAAATCCATAAATGTATGCAGTGCCAAGGCCTTGTTTGCCTTCTCTTTCTAAAACATGAAGTTGGCCTGTAAATTCATGTTGCAATTCCTTTACGATAGCTGCTGTTCCATCAGGAGAGCCATCGTCTACTACCAATACATGAAATACTTCATCCAATCCAAACACAGCGCGAATAATATTCTCGATGTTCTCTTTCTCATTGAAAGTGGGTATAATTACTAGGCTAGTCATTGTTGGATTGACGAATATAATTTAAAAAACAGACTTGTTTACCTTTCCTACATCATTTTCTTCTCATAAATTAACTTTAATTAACTTTACACTTGATGAGATTATTACTAACTGTATTAGGAGTTATTTTTTCGGTCACTTTAACTTGCCAAATACAAAATGTTTGGAAGCTAGATAACTTTCGTGCTAATTCCCCTATTGGAGATGGAGTTTACAACGAAGTATGGGGATTTGTGCAAGACGGCCAAGAATACGCCGTTATTGGGGCAATGCATGGAACTTTTTTCTTTCACATCACCGATGATAATAAATTAGATTCAATCAGTTATCACGATGGTGTTTATTCATCTTATAATGTTATTCATAGAGATTATCATGATTATAACGGTTATTTATATGAAGTTTGTGATGAAGGTAGTAGTACACTAAGAATATATGATTTACAATATTTACCAGACTCAATTCCTATTGTTTATGATGATTCTACATTGCTTATTCGTTCACACAATTTATTTATTGATCAGTCATCTGGGTTATTGTATTCTTGTGGTAACACAAGTCAATTAGGGGGAGATGCCTTGCGTGTAATTTCACTTCAAGATCCCATAAACCCAACACTTGTTTATGACTATAATTTTGTTGACTATGTTCATGATATTTATGTAAGAAACGATACTGCGTTTATAAATGCAGGTAACCAAGGCTTAAAAGTTGCGGATTTTAGCATTCCCACTATGCCAATTGCACTTGGAAGTATGGAATTTTATACGGACAAAGGTTACAATCACTCTGGATGGCTAAGTGAAGATGGCAATACATATGTAATGTGTGATGAAACTTTAGGGAGTAGGTTTAAAGTCTGTGATGTTTCTGATATATCTGATATCAAAGTAACGGCATTGGATATACCTCCAACTTTTGAAAATACGGTTCCACATAATGTAATGTTAAAAGATGGAATAGCTTATTTTTCCTATTACAATGACGGTTTACAAATTTATGATGTGAGAGATATCAATAGTCCAAAACGAATAGCTTTTTACGATACGCATCCAGATGAAGATACAGGAACAAATGTATTTAGAGGAGCTTGGGGTGTTTATGCTTTATTGCCATCAGGAAGACTATTGGTGTCGGATAGGAAGTACGGTTTGTTTTTGTTGGGGTATAATGCACCTCCAAATATTCAGGTCGAAGAAAATGAACACGGAATTTATCCCAATCCAGTTCAAGGAGAGGCTTTTTTTTATAGAGAACACGTTTTCGAATCTGATTACACAATTGAAATTTATGATTCCCAAGGAAAGTTTATAAAAGTCTTTAATGGTATAACGGATCATCTATATATGGACCTAACCTCACTAAGTGCAGGAGGTTATTCTTATCGATATTATAATTCTACAACCAAGATAACATTGAGTAAAAAGTTTATCGTGATTAAGTAGCTAATCTGAAATTAGAGAGCTGAAATATCTGATTGATATCAATAAATAAACAATTGGGGTGTTATGTCATTTGCGTAGACTTGATTTTTGTATTACTTTGCATTAAAGCAAAGTAATAGCCTAGTGGCTTCAAAGTTAAATTTAATTTATAGTGCCGAAATAGATTAGTCAAATTGAAAGAAGAAAAATCAAACTTTTTTAAAAACGCACAAGACGTAGCACGCCTTATACCAGTTGGAAGAGTTACGTCTTATGGAGCAATTGCCAAATACCTTGGCTCCGCAAAATCTGCACGCATGGTAGGATGGGCTATGAATGCCTCAAAAGACATGGATGTTCCAGCTCATCGAGTTGTAAATCGTGTTGGGTTACTATCTGGCGAAAAACATTTTTCAACTCCTACAGAAATGCAATTATTATTGGAAAAAGAGGGTGTAAATGTCGAAAAACAGCAGATCCAAAATTTTAAGGAATTGTTTTGGGACCCGAGTGTGGAGTTAGAATTGTAAAATTCTATGAATTATCTAATTAACAATTAGATAAAGTTTGTCTCAATTTGTAAGTTTGTGCTAATTATAAAATAAACCCATTAAATATTTTTTATGAAAATCACTAAAATTAGTTTATTAGCATTGGTAGCTTCCTTTACTTTCACGTCTTGTTCTGGAGACAATAAAGATGAACAAGAAAGTATAGCAGACACTACCGAGGAGGTTGCAGTTGCTGAAGTGATTGAAGAAGATACAGATTTGGATGAAGAGTTGCAGTTTAAAATTGATTTGATAATTGGAAATAATATTACTGGTCCTTCTAAGGTGCTTTCCGAAGTAAGAACTAAAGAAATTGGTCGTTTTCAAGAAGGCTTAGTTATTCCTATGGATCAAGAAAGATCTTTTGAGGGGTCTTCTGTTACAAAAGGTTTAGCACTAGGAGCTTTAGGCGTGGATGTAACTTACTTATCTGTTTATGACCGTCCAGATTTAGCATTAAAATATATAAAGTCAGTTAATGACTTAAACATTGACTTGGATTGCGGGATGGTAATTGACAAAGAAGCTTCTGCTGCTTTTGAAGAAGCAAAGGAAGATGGTGACAAAATGTCTCAACTGATGTATGATCAATATTTTATGATGGAAGATTATCTTAAGTCAAATGCAAAATTGGAAGTGGCTGCAAATGTTATGGTTGGAGGAATTATGGAGAGCTTATTTATTTCTACTTCACAATTATTGGAAGTTGAAATGACAAGCGAAGCAACAAGTATATTGTATGGGCAGAAACAAGCTATTAGTGATTTGATAGGTGTATATAAAGACATGGAAGGAAATGAATCGGTAATAGATGCATTGGTTAGTGTTCAGGCTGTATTTGAAAAGTCTAGTGCTGATTTTACTAAAGAAGATTTAGAAGTATTACATGGTGTAGTTAAAGCATTTCATGATGAAATTGCTGAATAAGAAATAATGTAGAACTATTAAAATTTGATATATAAAAGCCGCTAATGAGAAGTCATTAGTGGCTTTTTTCTTTGGTAAAGGATCGAGTTAGAGTTTAAAGAGAAATGTATATCTTTGTTAAGAATAATTCTAAACAAGATGAGAGAAGTAACCAAAGAGGATGTGTTGAAGGCATTGTCGAATGTAGCAGAGCCAGATTTAAAAGGAGATATTGTTTCTTTAAACCTAGTGTCTGATATTGTAATTGAAGATGGGAAGGTTACATTTACTGTAAAAGCAAAAAACCCAGCAATGCATGCTCGTAAGAGAATGATAGAAGCTTGTGAATTTGCTTTACAGCGTACAGTTGATAAAGACTTGAAAATTGATTGTAATGTTATTGCTCAAGATAAAGGAAGCGAAAAGAAAGCAACACCCGGGAAAAAAGCAGCGCCTATTACAGGTAAGTTGCCAAATGTCAAAAATATTATTGCGGTTGCTTCAGGGAAAGGGGGCGTGGGCAAATCTACTGTTACCTCAAATCTAGCGGTTGGATTGGCGAAAAAAGGATATAAGGTTGGTTTAATAGATGCTGATATCTATGGGCCATCTGCTCCAATTATGTTTGATGTGCAGCATGCAAAGCCAGTTGGGAAGGAAGTTGATGGGAAGCAATTGATTGTTCCAGTAGAAAGTTATGGGGTTAAAATATTGTCCATTGGGTTTTTCGCAGATGTAAACCAAGCGGTGGTTTGGAGAGGCCCTATGGCAACCAAAGCATTAACGCAAATGGTGTTTGATGCAGATTGGGGAGAATTAGATTATTTGTTATTGGATTTGCCTCCTGGCACAGGAGATATTCATTTAACATTGGTGCAGTCATTACCAATTACTGGGGCTGTAATAGTAAGTACGCCACAAAACATAGCCTTAGCTGATGCTAGGAAGGGAGTGGATATGTTTCAATTAGATTCTATAAATGTTCCAATTTTAGGTATTGTAGAAAATATGTCGTGGTTTACGCCAGAGGAGTTGCCTGATAATAAATATTATATTTTTGGTAAAGAAGGCGCTAAGGATTTAGCAGTTCAATTAAACATTCCGCTTTTGGCCGAAATACCATTGGTTCAAAGTGTTCGTGAAAGTGGGGATGTTGGCCGTCCTGCAATATTGCAAGAAGATACTCCTGTAGCTTTGGCATTTAAAGGCATGTGTGATAAGGTCCTTGAACAGGTAGAGTGGAGGAATAAAAACTTATCTGAGACAAAAGTTGTTGAGGTTGAATATGGTGAACCAAAATGCTCGACTTGATGAAAGCGTTAAAAGAAAAAGTAAACCAAGCAATTGATACTTTACGCCCTTATTTAAAAAATGATGGAGGTGACATGGAGTTGGTAGAGATTACAGAAGATTACGTTGTCCATGTAAAATTATTGGGAGCTTGTCAAGAATGTTCCATGAGCACAATGACTATTAAAGCTGGTTTAGAAGAAACATTAAAAATTACTGCACCAGAAATTGTAAAAGTAGTGGCAATCGAAGCTTAATAAAAGGAAATTAGTATGTTAAAGATAGTTGTGTTTGTTTTTGCCTCGGTGTTAATTTTAGGATGTAAACCATCAATTAAACCTCCAACTTTAAGAGCAAATTTGGCTACATTAGATAGGGTTGTTTATCTAGGAGATTCCTATTTGTCAGGTTATCAAGATGCGGCATTATCTGAAGATGGACAGGTGCATTCTGTAGCGGCTTTGTTGAGTAGAAGTTTTGAAAATGTTGAGGGAGGGGAAATTGTTCAACCTATCCTGCCTTTTGCAAATGGAGTTGGGATAAATAGTAAACCATGGAATGGTGAATTAAATACATATAGCGTTCTTACTAATAATGTAGTAGATTGTGAAGGAGAACTTAGCTTGAAGCCTGTAAAGACTGAGTTTACATACGATGGAAGCGCATCATATGTAAGCTATTCGGGCAGTAGTTCAGCTATAACAGACTTCTCTATTCCGTTTGTAACATCAAGTGAAATATTATCTCCCTTAACTGGAAATGCATTCGAAGGCGGTGGTAATTTATATTACCACCGAATTGCACAAACAACCTTGTTAGAAGATGCTAAAAATGCCAATCCAACATTTGCTGTAATATGGGCGGGCATGGAAGATGTGTTTCGTTACTGTAGAAATGGAGGGGAAGGAACCATGCCTTCTGTAGCTCAGTTTGAGGCAAATTTAGATTCTATATTGTCTATTATGGTTGGAACCTCTCAGCAAGGAGTTATTGCAAATATTCCGGATTTTACATCCTTTCCTTTTTATACTTTAATTCCTTACGATGGTGTGGGGCTTACATTGAGTAAGGCAGATTCGTTAAATGATCTTTATCATCCAGCTGGGGCAACACATATTAATTTTTTCGAAGGAGAGGGAAATGCATTTACAACAGTAGATCCTACCAATATTTTTGGAGTTGATCAATTGGGAATGGGAGAGTATATTACTTTAACAGTTCCTCTAGACTCAATGAAGTGTGTGTTTATGGGCACTGTTGTAGCTATTCCAGAACAATATGTATTAGACAGTTCTGAAGTGTTATTAATTGAGCAAACCATTTCTGGTTATAATGCAATAATAAACGAAAGAGCGTCCTATTATAATATTGCCACAGTGGATATGAATAGCTACTTTAATTCGGTTTCTGCAGGGATTAAATGGAATGGAGTAGATTTTAATGCAGATTTTGTAAGTGGAGGTTTCTTTAGTCTAGACGGTTTTCACCCAACGCAAAAAGGAAATGCATTAATTACAAACGAATTTATCAAAGCAATTAATGTGCATTATGACGCAACTTTACCTACTGTGCCATGTTTGGACTGTAAAGGAGTATTGTTTCCGTAAGAAAGTTGTTTAAACAATAAAAAAGGGGAGAAACGTTTCTCCCCTTTTTTATTTCTCAATTAATTTTTAATTATTCGTAACTAATATTCTTAGTTGAAGTGCCAATATCTGTTTTTATAGATAGTATGTAAACACCACTAGGAAGGTTGTTTCTAGTAATTTGCATATTGTCTGTATTGTTTCCTTGTTTAGTAAGAACGATTTCTCCTAGCAAATTTATCACTTGCACCTCTTCGATGATGCTTCCAGCTTGTATTGTGATATTGCTTTCTGCTGGTATTGGGTATACAGTTGCTTCCTCTTGATTTCCTTCCTCTATTCCAACGTAAACAGTAGTTCCGTCATAGCCACAGTTTAAAGTTTCGTTACAAACAATTGAAGACATAAAGTTACTCATGTAAGTAAGGGTGGTGTCTTTAATTAGGTCGCTTACTGTATGTGGTACATGGCCTTCTCCATAATGCGTCAGGAAGCAATTGGTGATTCCTACATTGTTTGCTCTAAAATGAATAGATTGACTTCCGTCAACTCTCATTATTTCGAATGTTCCAAGTAACCAAATAATATCGGTGTCGTAAGGAACAGTAGCATCTTGATCACCATGGAAGCTTAATATTGGTGTGTCACCAGGGTTCATCCAGTTAGTGTCTCTAAGTGCTCCAGCAATATTTATTACACCCGCTATTTTTGAGTCGTAACCTGGATTTCCACTAAGACCTTCAATTCCACCACCTAGTCCAATTTTCGTTGTGTCTATGTACGTAGGAATTTCCGAAGGAGAATCCATATAAGCAAGATGAACAGCCGAAATAGCTCCAGCTGATACACCACTGGCAAAAATTAATGATGTATCTATTCCGTAGGTATTTCCGTTTTCACTAAAATCTTTTTTGAAATAGCGAATTGCTGCTCTGTAGTCATGAACTGCTCTGACCACAGTTTCAGTAGCGTAAACAGAATCTAATTGCCCAGAAAATAATCCTTCAAAACCTAATCTGTAGTTTATGGAAGCTACAACATATCCCATCTTAGTAATATCTTCAGCTATGGGTACTACATCCGCACCTGTTTTAGATCCGCTAGTAAAGTTACCACCATGACAAATAATCATTAAAGGTCTATTGGTTTCTGTGTCTCCTGCGGGCTCATAAACATCAAGTGTTAAATCTTCACTGTTACCAGTGTAGCTAATATTGTTTCCGTAAAGAATGTCAGAAGTTATGTCAAATCCACTAAATATTTGCATTTTGTACCTATCTCCTGTACATTGAGCATTTATGTTAATTGTTCCGAAGAACATAGCAACTGCTATAAGAGTAAATATTTTTTTCATATACTTTTGTTTTTAATTCGGACTGTAAGTTACAGAAAAAATCTAAACCCGAAAACTGAAAGTTATAAGCGGAAGTAATTCTATGTAGTTGGGGTTAGGTAAACTTTTCTCGATGGAATAGTTTAAAAAATAATGAAGCAACTATCCCTCCTCCAATTGGACCTAAAATATAAACAGTTAAAAAGCTAAAAGATGGTGTCGGAAATGCGGCGTCTCCCCACCCTGCAAAGTAGGAGAATAGTCTTGGACCAAAATCTCTAGCAGGGTTAAATCCTCCTTGTGAAATAGGGGCTAATAAACAAATTAAACCACCAACTGTCATCCCTATAAATAATGGCGTGCATTGCGATTCATTTTTTGGATGTATTAACCAGAAGATCATATACACCAATATGAAAGTTCCAAAAAATTCAGCTCCAAATGCTTGCCATTCAGTAGCTCTTTTAATTACGCCACTAAACCCAGGATTCGGAAAAAACTCTCCAAACATAGATGCTGTTATGATAGAGTTTGCATCTCCTCTTACTATGTGGTGTGCTATTTCGTAGTCCGCAATAAACCCGCCGTATATGAAGTATAGGATACCAGCCGATGCGAAAGCTCCAAAAAACTGACCCAATAAGTGATGAGGTAACTGCTTTAGTCTCATTTTTCCAGCAACAAGCATGGCAATTGAAACCGCGGGATTAAGGTGTGCGCCAGAATACCTTCTAGAAGAATAAATAGCAAGTGTTACTCCTATAATCCAAACAAAAGCAATTTGAAAAAGTCCATCAAAACTTTCAAATAGCGTAGCAGACATTATCGAGCCACACCCAAAAAAGACAATGATGAACGTTCCAATGAATTCACCAATAAATTCAAGCAAATATTTATTCATTTTAAAAGGTTTCCTTTATATAGTTTGAACAAAAAGCATCAATTTCATCTCTCGTCTTTCTAAATGAATTAAGCATTTCCTCTTCTGCTCCAGAAGCTTTTGCTGGGTCGTTAAAAGTATGATGTGTGTGGTCTACTTTTTCGGGGAAAACCGGGCAAGATTCAATGGCATGATCACAAACAGATATTAAATGTGTAATTCCTGAATTTAGATAATCATCAACCAAATCTGAAGTGTTATTGGATAGGTCAATTTGCTTTTCTAGCATTACTTTAATAGCAAGCGGATTTACTCCGTGAGTTTCAACTCCTGCGCTATAAATTTCTACATTTTTCTTTTCTGCTCTTGCATAGTGCTTTAAAAAACCATCTGCCATTTGGCTTCTGCAGCTGTTTCCAGTGCATAGGACTAATATTTTTTTTTGGTCTGACATGTTTTCTAACAACAGCAATCAGGTGCACATGAAGGCTTTTGCCCAAATACAGTAATGCTAAATACACCAAATTCTTCGTTTTTGTAACTCAATACTTCGGCATCAGATAAATAGTTTTTTAATATCTCGTCTGGTAGAATTACGGCTTTTTCTTTCTGAACGGATACATTTTCAAACCCTACTGCGCTTATGATGTTAAGGTATGCATCTTTTTGAATTGCTCCAGAAACACATCCTGCATACATTTCAGCGTCGTTTTTTAATCCCTCAGGCAATTCTCCTTTCAAAACTACATCCGACATGCTAAAGTGACCATCTGCTTTTAATACTCTGAATGTTTCACTAAAAGCTTTTGTTTTGTCCGGAACTAAATTCAATACACAATTACTAACCACCACGTCAATTGAGTCACCTCCAATTGGCATTTGTTCAATGTCACCTTTTCTGAATTCGACATTGTTGAAGCCAAGTTTATCTGCATTAATTCTAGCCTTATTTACCATCTCCTCAGTAAAATCAAGTCCTAAAACTTTTCCTTTTTCCCCCGTCAATTCTCTTGCTATAAAACAATCATTTCCTGCTCCAGAACCTAAGTCCAATACAGTGTCTCCTTCTTTTATTTGCGCAAATTCCGTAGGGATTCCACATCCTAAGCTTAAGTCTGCATCTTCGTTGTATCCTTTTAGTTTTGTATAGTCCTCAGAGAATATAGTGTAGTCAACTCCGCAACTTACGCCAACTCCACAGCATGATGTAGCATTTTCTTCTTTGGGTTGATTCGCTATTTCAGAGTATTTCTCTTTTACGGTTTCTTTTAATTCTTCAGGTGTTTTCATAACATTATATTTTTTAGGTTTAGCAACAGCTAGTATCTTGTTTTTGGTCAAAAAATTGAAACAATAAGTCTTTGACAATATCCCATTTAGTATTGTCTATGCAGTAACAAACACTTCTTCCGTCAATGTCACCTTTTATTAGGCCTGCTTGCTTTAGTTCTTTTAAATGTTGTGAAACGGTAGCTTGTGCTAATCCAATTTCACCAACTATGTCGCCACAGACGCAAGCATTTTTTTGAAGTAAATACTGCAGTATTGCTATTCTTGCAGGGTGTCCAATTGCTTTTGCTATTAAAGCAATTTCATTTTGATCTTTGGTAAATATGTCTGATTTAGTTGCTCCCATAGGTAATTGCAATATTACGATTAATAATTTACTATCGCAAAATAACGATGAGTAATTTTTGAAATCTTTGAGTTGGTTACCGAAGAACTTCTTGAACGTTGGCTCTTATCTTTTCGGATAAATCGCTCGTTGGTAAGTCGTTTTCGTCTTTTCCGAAAGGATCTTCAATTTCTTCGGCTAAAACTTCCATACTTACGAGTATGTAAAATATGAAAATTGAGATTGCTGGTGTGTAGTATCCGAAACTACTTACAAAGCCAAGGGGAAGAGTGATAACGTAGAGAAAGATAAATTTCTTTAAAAACAAACTGTATGAATAAGGAATAGGGGTGTTTTTTATTCTTTCACATGCTCCAATTATGTCAGAGAAGGTTTTAAGGTTGTTGTCAATAGATAGAAATTCTTCTTCTGAAATTCTCTTTTCTTTTTTTATTTCGTGTAGTTTTTTATACATTGAATGAGCAATAAAACTGGGTTTGTGTTCCACGAGTTCTATTTCTGCTTTTTCTGTATCTGTTAATTCAAGTTCTTCAATAATTACCTTTCCTCTCAAGTGCTCTTTCATTGAGAAGGCGTAATTCGGAATCATTCTAGAGAAATAAACCCTATCTTCTTTGTTTTTAATCATGGAGCTTATTTTAATAGCTAAGTTTCTTGAGTTGTTAACAAGTTCGCCCCATTTTTTCCTTCCTTCCCACCATCTGTCATAAGCTGTATTTGTTCTAAAAACCAATAAAAGAGAAAGTACAAAACCAACTAAGGAGTATACGGCTATCATGTCCTTAAAAACACTTGTGTCGTCCATAAATTCAATTTCGACATAGGTGATTCCAGCAGAAAAGAGGGTTATTATAACAAGTTCTTTCCATAGGATATATATGGTGTCACTTTTTGGAAAGTGAAAAATATGTTTAAACCAGAGTTTTGGGTTGTATTTTATCATTTGGAAATGGTAATAGTTTAATAATGATGATTATTCAGCGAATTTAATAATTTTGTATGCAAAGCATCAATAAAATTCTATGTTGATTAAAACACCTCGGCAATTTTCAATTTTAGCAGCATTTATGCTCTCACTTCTTTCAGTGGTTATTGTTGAGCTGACTTTGTATTTCTCTGGGACTCTCATAAACCAACGTTACATAATAATAATGTTCTTTGTTTTATTGATATTGGCCTATTGGGTGATCTATTATTTACTGGAGAAGCTTATTACTCAGAAAATAAGTCTGTTGTATCGGACGATACATAATTTTAAAATAAACAGGGGTGATTTTCCACTAAACATGAATGAGGATGTTTTGGGTAAAACGGAGAAAGAAGTATTGGGTTGGGTTGAGAAGAGCAGAGAAGAGATTGAGAAATTAAGGCTTCAAGAAGAGTTTAGAAGAGAGTTTTTAGGAAACTTATCGCACGAATTGAAGACACCAATATTCAGTATTCAAGGTTATATATTGACATTGTTGGAAGGTGGTCTGGAAGATGAGAATATAAACCGCGCGTTTTTAGAAAGGGCATCTAAAGGTGTTGATAGGGTGACTGGAATAATTGAAGATTTGGATCTAATAACAAAGATAGAGTCTGAGGAATTGAAGTTAAATGCCACTACAGTTAATGTTGTTGATTTAGCAAAGGAGATTGTTGAGAGTTTAGAAATTAAAGCTCAGAAAAGAAATGTAAGATTGAGTTTAGACTGGAAACGCGCAGGTTCTCAAGAGATTAATGTTCTGTGTGATAGAGATAAAATAGGGCAAGTGCTGGGAAATTTAATCAATAATTCGATTAATTATGGCGTTGAGAATGGGCATACAGAGGTAAGGTTTTTTGATCTAGAGGATAATATTTTGATTGAGGTGTCCGATGATGGGATAGGTATAAAAGAGGAGCATTTACCAAGGTTGTTTGAACGTTTTTATAGAGTGGATAAAAGCCGGACGCGAAATGTAGGTGGCACAGGTTTAGGTTTGGCTATAGTTAAGCATTTAGTTGAGGCTCATGGTCAAACTATAGATGTTAGAAGCACAGAGGGACAAGGGTCTACTTTTTCTTTTACATTAAAAAAGTTATAATCCTTTTGTGGGTTTTACCATTTCAGGTTTTTTAGGTTTGTTTTGATTTCTGGAGGCGTATTGCATTCTAATTTGTTGCTAATTTTCAGTTTATTTTGTGTACTCCATCCGTTTTCTTTTCCATGTAGTTTTGCAAGATATTCTTGTTCGGTTTGTCCAGGTGTAGGAATGAAATGTGCAGGTTTCTGTAATGTGGATAGATCCATGATTGTAGAGTATCCTGGCCGGCAAATGATTTTTTTTGAACGACAAATTAGTTTGAAAAATTCGATGGAATTCAAGTGAGAAAAGTATCGTATGTTCTCTATTAATTCTTGTTTTTTAGAAAGAGGCTTTCCTACAACGATTGCGCATTTATTTTTATTTAGTTTTTTAAATTCATTTATAATAATGCTTTCGAATTCACTACGTTGCGGTTCAGGTCCAGAGATTATTGCTAGATAGTCGATATCTTCATTTTCTGAGGTTGCTTTTTGGTTGAACCTAGATAGTGTTCCAATATAGGAGCAATTGTCGTGTAGTTTTCCATGGCTTAGTTCCTCGCCTAAATTGATTTTGCCTCCCGAGTCGGGAATCCAGCAGGCTGTAAAACGATTGATGTATTTCCTGTGTATTTTATGTAATTGGTTTTTAATCAAGTTTGGACTTTGAATATTGATCTGATGGGTTATGTAGACGCAAGGTATTTTTTTTGTGTGAAGTCCAAACCTGTTGTCGGAAATGACAAGGTCTAGTTTATGTTTGTCAATTAGGACTTGTAATTCGTTGTATTCTGTTCTTATTCGGTTTAAGATTTTTGGAGATTCTAGTAGCATTTTAACTCCCATGTTTCCTCCTTTAGGGTATTGTATATTGTAGCCTTCAAATTGAATATAATTACCAAAGTCTAATTCTTGCTCCAAAAGAAATTTTTGCTCATCATTTACGCCAAAAATAATTTTGTGTCCTCGATTGTGTAGTTCTTTTGCGATAGGAATGCATCTTGTGGTGTGCCCTAGTCCCCAGTCTAAAGGGCTGATAAATATGTTCTTGGGATTGTCCAAGTTAATTAGTCAAGTTTAAAATATGGATTGGTTGCTTCAATGAAATTAAGCACGGATTCTTGTCCGTATTTTGAATTGGAAGAGGTTATGAATATTTGAGGAAGTTCATGCCATGTTTTGAGCATTTCTTTTTTGTAGTGTGTAAGGTTTTTGTTTAGTTCTCTGTTGGTAAGTTTGTCCATTTTAGTGAAACACATTACGAAAGGAACGTCTTTGTTTCCACAATATTCCATGAAATCGGTGTCAATTTTTTGAGGCGGAAGGCGTGAATCAATAAGTACAAATACGCACATAAGGTTTTCTCTTCCTCTTAGATATTCAAGTGTGAAGTTGTTGAACTTGTTTCTTTGCTTTAAAGAGACTTTGGCAAATCCATATCCTGGTAGATCTGCAATGTACCATTCGTCATTTATGATAAAATGGTTGATTAATGTTGTTTTTCCAGGTCGTCCAGATACTTTAGCGAGCTCCTTTCTGTCTAGGAGCATGTTGATTAGCGATGATTTTCCAACATTTGACCTTCCAATAAAAGCATATTCTGGTAAGTTGGCGTCTGGGCCTTTTCGCCAATTCGTGTTACTAATAACGAATTTGGAAGTTTTGATTTTCATAATGGTAAAGTATGCTTACTTGTTTTTGTCTAACCATTCCTTTAGAATTCTATTGAACTCTTGAGGGTGCTCCATCATAGGTGCGTGACCACATTTGTCAATCCAAAATAACTCAGAATTTTCAATGAGCTTGTTAAAGTCTTTCGCTACTTCGGGAGGGGTGATTGTGTCATTTCTTCCCCATATTAGGCAGGTAGGCATTTTAAAGTTGGGAAGGTTCTTTTCCATGTTGTGTCGAATAGCAGATTTAGCAATAGCCAATATTCGAATGACTTTATCTCTATTGTTTACGGCTTCGTGACATTCATCGACTAATTCATCGGTAGTCATTTCTGGGTCGTAAAATGTTAAGGAGATTTTGTCTCTTAAATAGCTTTTGTCTTCTCTCCTTGGGAAAGATCCACCAAATGCATTTTCATAAAGTCCAGAACTTGCAGTAAGTATTAGTTTGTCCACTTTGTGAGGGTTGTTGTCAGAGTAAACTAATCCAACATGTCCTCCTAGTGAATTTCCAAGTAAAATTACTTTGTCAAATCCCATATGTTCTATAAAGTCTTCTAAAAAATGAGAGATGTTTTTAACGTTAGTTTTTAATAGAGGTAATTCATAAATAGGGAGCATCGGAATAATAACTTGGTATTCATTTGAGAATCCATTAATTACGTCTTGGAAATTACTTAAGGCTCCAAATAGTCCATGTAGTAGGATAAGTGGTTTTCCTTCTCCAGCTTTTACATACCTAAATTTTCCTTCTTCGATTAAATCTAAACTCATGTGGTTTTGTTTTTTACTTACTCAAAAATACGCCTTTTTTTTATCAATAAAGCTAGAGAAAATAAAATTGCATCAAAAACAGATTGTTGAAAAAATACGTCAGAGCAACCGTGTAAAATGAAGTTGGGGGATGTGGTTGTTTTGGTTGTTTTTTAACATTAAGTTGTTAACATTACCTCCACAATTTACCACCAAAAATAAAAAGATAATATTGTCTTCTTAGGCTTTATTAATAGGGATTATTTTGATATATGGTGAAACTAAAATACATTTGTATCGTTAAAAGTTATTCACAATTAAAAAATAGTGGGTAAAAGTGGGTAAATAATCGATAGATTTACGCTTAAATACAATACGCGAAGGAATAGTATGAACGGATTCATTGGAGAATATCACTGTAAGCTAGATGCAAAAGGACGGCTGTTGCTGCCTTCTGATATGCGTAAGCAGTTGTCTCCTGAGGATCAAGAGAATTTTGTTATATCGCGTGGAGTAGACGATTGTCTTTCTGTTTATCCAATGAGCGAATGGATTCGTGTGTTGGATAGATTACGAGAGCTTAACCGTTTTAAGGCGAAGGATCGAAAATTTGCTCGTATGTTTCAAAAAGGCGCTACCAAAGTGTCTGTAGATTCTAACGGGAGGGTTTTACTACCAAAAAGTCTGTTAGGTTGGGCTAGCATTAAGAAAGAGATTGTCATGGTTGCGAATGTCGACTTGTGGGAGGTCTGGGATAAAAAACGCTATGAAGCGTTGATGTCTGAAGATTGGACCGAGTTCGAACAATTAGCAGCTGATGTAATGGGCGACTCTAATGTTAGTGGAGAATAAAGATTATCACATACCAGTTTTGTTGAAGCCTTCTGTGGATGAGTTGGTTCAAGATGTTGGCGGAATCTACGTTGATGTTACTTATGGCGGTGGAGGGCATTCTGCCGAGATTTTGTCAAGACTATCTAGTAGTGGTGCTTTAGTGGCTTTTGATCAGGATTTGGATGCTGAAGCGAATTTATCTGCAGATTCTAGATTGAGTTTTGTTCGTCAGAATTTCTCTTTTTATCAAAATTATTTAAGGGCTCTAGGTAAGTTGCCAGTTGATGGTGTGTTGGCTGATTTGGGGGTTTCTTCTCATCAGTTCGATGTGGCTGAACGAGGGTTTTCTTTCAGGTTTGATGCCGGATTGGACATGCGGATGAATCGCGATACGGATTTGACGGCGTTTGATGTTGTTATGAATTATGATGAAGGTGATTTATTGAGAGTGTTCAGGGAGTATGGGGAGTTGAAGAATGCTTATTCAGTTGCTTCTCGAATTGTTTATAGAAGAAAAAATGAAGTGATCGATACAATTGAGAAGTTGAAGTCAGTTCTTGAGAGTCTTGCTCCGAGAGGTAAATTTAATACGTTTTACGCAAAAGTTTTTCAGGCGCTTCGAATTGAAGTGAATGATGAAATGGGCGCTTTACGAGAGTTTCTAGAGAAATCTACTGATGTGGTAAAGGAAGGTGGTCGCCTAGTTGTGATTACCTATCACTCTTTGGAGGATCGGATGGTGAAGAATTTTATTAAGTCTGGGAATATAGTAGGGAAATTGGATAAGGATTTTTATGGAAATGTAAATCGACCGTTTCGAGAAATTAATAGAAAGCCGATTGTTCCAACTGAGGAAGAGGTTGAATTGAATAATAGGGCGCGAAGTGCAAAAATGAGAATAGCTGAAAAAATTGGATAAGTGAATAAGAAAGGAGGAAATAGTAAAGAAGGTGTGGTTAAGAAAAAGAGAGTGTCTCTTCCTCTTAAGGGTCTTGTTTCTGGAGATATGTTTTCCAAAGGAGTGGTTACAAAAAACCTTTCTTTCCTGCTGTTTGTTGCTTTGTTGATGTTGATGTATATCGGATATGGATACTATGTTGATAATACAGTGAGAAAAGTTGTTAGAGAAGAGCGGCTAGAGGGTGATTTGTATTCCGAGCTTCAATCATTAATGGAGGTTTATGATCAGGAAAGTTTACGAAGTAAGGTAGCTAATGAGGTTGCTGTTTCAAGTTTATTTGAGACCAAAGATCCTCCAAGAGTAGTGCTAGTAGAAAATAATTTTTATAACGAAAGTGCAGAATAAGAAAGAGTCCATAGTGAGAGTTTATCTCGTTTACATAGCGATGCTATTGTTTGCTGTATTGGTTGTGGTGCAGATCATACGCGTTCAGTTTGTTGAAGGTGTAGAGCTTAAGCATGAGGCAGAGACAATGACTTTGTCAATGAGAACAATAGAAGCTCCACGAGGTAATATTTATGCTGATAATGATCGTAAGACTTCATTGGCGTTGTCTGTTCCTCGCTATAGGGTCTATATGGACTTAATGACTGTAGGGAGCCTTGATTTCGAAGAAGGTGTTGGTGCGTTGTCTGATAGTTTAGCTAGTTTGTTCAATACAAAAACAGCTTCTCAATGGGAGTCGGAACTTCGTAAAAAGAAGTATGTAGATAGTAGTCAGTATCATTTCATCAAATCGAGAATTCGTAATGAGCAATTAGTTCGGGTAAGAGAGTTTCCAATTTTTAAATTAGGAAAATACCGAGGAGGGTATATAGAGACAAGTGAAAATAAAAGAGTAAAACCATACGAAATATTGGCTTCAAGGACTATAGGGAGAGTTAAAGAAGTGAAGGGTGAAGATTCCGTATATGTAGGATTAGAGGGAGCGTTTAATGAGTATTTAAGAGGTGTTGATGGTGAGATGTTGATGAAGAAAATTGAAGGGAGCTTATGGAAGCCGATTCAAAGTGATTATTCTCAAGAGCCCGTTCCTGGGATGGATGTATATACTTCCATAGATGTTGATTTGCAAGATGTAGCAGAGCGAGCTTTGTTGGAGCAAATGAAAAATCAAGACGCTTTAAATGGTTGTGTTGTGCTGATGGAGGTGGAAACGGGGTATGTTAAGGCAATTGCAAACATAACGCAGGATACTGCAAAGGGGACTTTTAATGAAGCAAGAAATTTAGCTGTGTGGCAAGCTTCTGAACCTGGGTCGACATTTAAGTTGGCTTCTTTAATGGTTGCACTGGATGATGGGAAAGTTCGGATTACGGATAGTGTGAATATTAAGCACAGATATCCCTATTTCGATAGGGTTTTACGCGATGATCATGCTGTTCCAGGTAAATATACAGTTCAGTATGCTTTTGAGAAATCGTCTAATGTTATTTCTCAAATCATATATGATGCATATCGATCAAATCCTCAAGAATATGTGGATGGATTGAAAGATATAGGTCTTCATAAAAAATTGGGGGTGGATATAAAAGGAGAAGGGAACCCATATATTAAAGATGCAAATGATTCAACTTTTTGGGGAGCTTCTCATGCTTGGATGGCAATTGGTTATGAGGTTTTGCTAACCCCGTTACAGATGTTATCACTTTATAATGCCGTAGCGAACGATGGGAAAATGATGAAGCCTCAGTTTGTAAAAGAAGTGCGAAGTGGAGATGAGCTTGTTGAAGTTTTTAAACCGATCGTATTAAATGAGCAGGTGTGTTCTGCTGAAACAAACAAAATATTAAAAGGTTTGTTAGAGGGGGTGGTTGAACGCGGAACAGCTAAAAATATTCGAGCAAGAGGATTTAAGATAGCCGGTAAAACGGGTACCGCAAAAATTGCTAAGAACGGTGGTTATGGGAAGAAATATCAAGCTTCTTTTTGTGGGTATTTCCCTGCTGATAATCCTAAATATTCATGCATAGTTGTTATTCAAGGTCCGACAAATCAAATATATGGTTCTGTAGTATCGGGTACTGTTTTTAAAGAAATTGCGGATAAAGTTTATGCAGGGAGCTTGGAGAATTCTAGGGAACCGGAATTAGTTTTAGATGAAATGAATTTTCCGTATTCGAAGCATGGCAGTAAAAACGAGATTAATACAGTGATGAGAAAGATGAATGTTGTGGTACGTGATGGAGCAGTTGATTCTGATTGGGTAGTGACTAAAACCAATTTGGGTAATGTGGTTTTACAAAATAGAATAATTCAAAAAGGTCAAATGCCAAATGTTATGGGAATGGGATTGCAAGATGCTGTGTATTTATTGGAGTCACAAGGTTTACAAGTGAGAATAAACGGAAGTGGGATTGTTAAGAATCAATCGGTAATTCCAGGAAGCGAAATTTTTAAAAGACAATTAGTAACAATTGAATTGATATAATGAAACTGCTGAAAGAGATAATATATGGGGTTGGAATTGTAGATGTAAAAGGTTCTACAAATATTGCTGTTGAACATGTTGCTTATGATTCTAGAAAAGTGGTCTCATATACTATGTTTGTCGCTTTACGAGGAACTCAGGTTGATGGTCACGATTACATCAGTAAGGCAATAACGGAAGGTGCGTTAAGTGTTGTTTGTGAGGAGTTTCCTGAGGAAATTGATGAAAGTGTAACGTATATCAAGGTGGATGATTCAGCTCAAGCACTTGGTGTTGTTGCTGCAAATTTTTATGAGAATCCTTCAGATAAATTAAAGTTAATTGGAGTTACAGGAACTAATGGAAAAACTACATCTGTAACACTCATGTATGACCTCTTTAGAATGTTAGGTTATAAGGTTGGTTTAATCTCAACAGTTGTTAATAAAATTCATGCAGAAAAAGTTGATTCGACTCATACTACACCAAATGCACTTGATTTAAATGAGCTGCTAAGTCGCATGGTGCAGAAGGGTTGCTTGTATTGTTTTATGGAGGTAAGTTCACATGCTGTTGATCAAAAAAGAATTGCAGGGGTGAATTTTGCAGGCGGTGTATTTACAAACATTACGCATGACCATTTAGATTATCATAAAACGTTCGACAAATATATAGCTGCTAAAAAAGCGTTTTTTGATGCGCTGACAGAGGGGTCGTTTGTGCTTACTAATGCAGATCAAGTGCATGGAGAGACAATGGTTCATGATACACAGGCGAAAGTTCATACTTACGGGATTAATTCGGTTGCTGATTTTAAAGCGAGAATTATAGATAATCGCTTTGATGGTCTTCAATTGGATATTGGAGGAAAGGAGTTATACACAAAATTGATAGGTGGTTTTAATGCCTACAATGCTTTAGTAGCATATGCAGTTGGTGTGCTATTAGGGGAAGATGATTTGTCTGTTTTAGCAACTCTAAGTAATCTAAACCCGCCAGAAGGGAGGTTTCAGCATATATCTTCTCAGTCAGGAATAACTGCAATAGTGGATTATGCGCACACTCCTGATGCGTTGGAAAATGTTCTGAAAACGATTAAAGATATTCGAGTTGGAAATGAAATGGTAATCACGGTAGTTGGATGTGGTGGAGATAGGGATGTGGCAAAAAGACCATTGATGGCAGCGATTGCTTGTAAATTAAGTGACCAAGTCATATTTACTTCAGACAATCCGCGAAGTGAAGATCCAGGAAAAATTATTGAAGAGATGAGAGCTGGGGTTCCATCTGAACACTATAAAAAGACGCTCGCTATTACTGATAGAAAGGAGGCTATAAAGACAGCTTGCAGTATGGGTCATGCTGGAGATATTCTTTTAGTAGCGGGCAAAGGTCATGAGAAATACCAGATTGTTAAGGAGGAAACTTTGCCTTTTGATGATATGGAAACTTTATTAGAAACGTTTAAAATATTGAGTAAATAATGTTGTATCACTTATTCGAAGGTTTAGATTTTCCCGGTGCTGGTTTATTCAGTTACATCTCTTTTAGAGCAGGAATGGCATTGTTGGTATCGTTGATTATTTCAATGATGTTTGGTGGAAAGCTAATAGCAATGCTACAAAGAAAACAAGTTGGAGAGTCTATTCGTGACTTAGGCTTGGATGGTCAAATTGAAAAAGCAGGAACCCCAACGATGGGTGGATTGATTATTCTTGGAGCAATATTAATTCCAACGCTTCTTTTTGCTGAGCTTGATAATATTTATACCATAACTATGGTGTTGGCTACCGTTTGGTTAGGTTTTATTGGTTTTATCGATGATTACATAAAAGTATTTAAGAAAAATAAAGCAGGGTTAGCGGGGAAATTTAAAGTTATCGGTCAAGTTGGGGTTGGAATTATTGTAGGGTCATTGCTTTATTTTAGTGAAGATGTTGTAGTGATGGAAAAGGTAATTGATGACGAAAAATCAGAATTAATCGAGAATCAAAAAGCTGAATGTGATATCGATGGAGCAGTGACTTATTATCACTGGGAAGAGAAAAAAGCGACTACAACAACAATTCCTTTTGTAAAGAATAATGAATTCGATTATAAATGGTTTGGTTTAGGAGAGTATACTTGGATACTTTTCATATTCATTGTAATCATTATTGTTGTTAATGTTTCAAACGGTGCAAATCTTACAGATGGTATTGATGGTTTAGCTACTGGAACCTCCGCTATTATAGGAGTTACTCTAGCCATATTTGCATACCTGTCAGGTAATGCCATATTCGCTGATTATCTAAATATAATGTATATCCCACATTCGGGAGAACTTGTAATTTTTATCAGTGCGTTTATTGGCGCGTGTATCGGGTTTCTTTGGTACAATTCCTACCCTGCAAAAGTTTTTATGGGCGATACAGGTAGTTTGGCTCTAGGTGGTATTATAGCAACGTTTGCTATTGCTGTTCGAAAAGAATTATTGATTCCAATATTCTGTGGAATCTTTTTAATAGAAAATTTATCGGTAATGATTCAGGTGGGTTGGTTCAAGTACACTAAGAAAAGACATGGGGAAGGGAAGCGAGTTTTCCTAATGGCTCCATTGCATCATCATTATCAGAAAAAAGGAATGCATGAGTCAAAAATTGTTGCTCGCTTTTGGATTATAGGAATCATGTTGGCGGCACTATCAATTGTAACGCTCAAGTTGAGATAGTGAATGGAGGTGGGAAAATAGTAGTTCTCGGAGCAGGAGAGAGTGGTGTCGGTACAGCGATTTTAGCCCAAAAGAATGGGTTTAAGGTTTTTGTTTCTGACAAAGGAGAGATTAAGGAGGAGTACAAAGAAGTTCTTTCACATAATGAAATCGATTGGGAAGAGGGTAGTCATACACTTTCCAAAATAATGGATGCAGACGAGGTGGTAAAAAGCCCAGGTATTCCAGATACGATTCAGCTAATTATAGGACTTAAAGAAAAAGGTGTTTCTGTAGTTTCTGAAATTGAGTTTGCAGCCAGATATACTGACGCAAAATTGATTTGTATTACTGGAAGTAATGGGAAAACTACTACAACTTTAATGACATATCATATCATGTCTAATGCAGGTTTGAATGTAGCTGTTGCAGGAAATATTGGAGATAGTTTTGCAAAACTTGTTGCTGATAATAAGCATGATTATTATGTGCTAGAATTAAGCAGTTTCCAATTGGACGGTATGTTTAGCTTCAAAGCAAATATTGCAATGCTATTAAACATAACTCCTGATCACCTCGATCGATATGATAACGACATGCAGAAGTATGTTGAAAGTAAATTAAGAATCCTTCAAAATCAGACAGAAGAAGATGTGCTCATCTACAATGCAGATGATGAAGTGATTGTAAAAGAGTTACAAAAAAGAAAAATCAAGGCTCGAATGCTTCCTTTTTCAATGGAGCGGAAAATATCGGAAGGAGCTTGTATAGTAAACGAACAACTAAGCATAAATATAAACAACAAACAAACAACTATGAGTATACACGAACTAGCACAACAGGGTAAGCATAATGCTTACAATTCTATGGCTTCAGGTATTGCAGGGAAAGTACTTGAAATTAGAAAAGAGATTATTAGAGACAGTTTATCTGACTTTCAAAATGTAGAGCACAGACTTGAGTTTGTTGCAGAGGTCCACGGGATTGAGTTTGTCAATGACTCAAAAGCAACCAATGTAAACTCTACATGGTATGCTTTAGAAAGTATGCAAAAACCAACTATTTGGATCGCAGGTGGTGTTGATAAAGGTAATGATTATGAATTCTTATCAGGACTTGTAAAACAAAAGGTAGTAGGAATGGTTTGCCTTGGAAAAGACAATTCCAAATTGCACAGTGCTTTTGATGGGATTGTTGATGAAATCTGGGATGCGTCGAATGCAAACGAAGCAGTAAGACTTGCCTATCGTTTAGCGAAAAAAGGATACGCAGTATTGTTGTCTCCAGCTTGCGCTAGTTTCGATTTGTTCGAGAATTATGAGGAAAGAGGTAATTCTTTTAAGAGAGCAGTAAGGTCTCTATAAGTAAGAAAAAACAAACATTAATAATTAATTTGATTATGGAACAGAATAAAGTTAAAAGTCTAAAAGCGCAAATGCTTGAAGCTAGAAAAAAGAGCATGAATCTTTTTTCGGATATAGGACATAGGTTAGAGTCTGTAGGTGAAAAAAATGGAGTAGAATGGATCAATGATTCAAAAGCCACTGATATAGATTCCTCTTACTATTCTTTAGAGTTAATGGAGAAACCTGTTATATGGATAGTGGGTGCATCTGATGTCGAACGTGACTATTCAGTGTTTGATAAATTGGTTCGATACAAAGTGAAAAAAGTAATTTGTTTTGGTTCTTACGAGACTCAAATAAAATATACGTTTGCTGGTATTACAGAAGGATATGCCCATAAAGAAACACTTGAAGGTGCGATGTTAACTGCATCAGAATGGTCAAAAGATGGTGATGTTGTGTTGTTCTCACCGGCTTGTTCAAGTTTTGATTTGTATGATGATTACAGACAAAGAGGAGAGCATTTCAAATCGTTGATTTAGAAGATATAACCGTTAATGCAATTATCAATCGATAAATATCTAAAAGGTGATAAGGCTATTTGGTCTATCATAATATTGTTGTCAATAATTTCTGCTATTATGGCCTATAGCGCTAGTGCAAATATGGCCTATAGGTTAACAGACGGAGATGCAATTCCTTTCTTTTTTAGGCATCTTGTAATGTTAGTGCTGGGTATTGTTACGATTATTTATTTGCAACATTTTGAGTTTCGATACTTTTCCAGATTATCTCAATTGGGTATTTGGATTGCTGCTGCATTATTGCTTGTTACGTTAATTTTTGGTAGAAATATTAATTCTGCTCAAAGGTGGATTATGGGATTTCAACCTTCTGATTTAGCTAAAATTATTTTGGTTATTTATGTTGCCAGAATGCTTGCTAAGAATAAAGGTAAAATCAAAAATTTTAAAGAAGGTTTGGCACCTATCTTAATACCAATCGGGGGCATATGTCTCCTAATATTACCCGCTGATTTTTCAACTGCTGCTATGTTATTGACCGTTTGTTTTGCCCTTTTGTTTGTTGGTGGGGTTGCAATAAAACATTTATTAGCTGTGTTAGGTGGAGCGATTGGATTGCTGATTTTGTTGATTGCTTTAAACCATGTTGCGCCTGGTCTTCTTCCTAGAGTTAATACTTGGGAACAGAGGATATTGGGGTATAGTTCTGGTTCTGCAGACGAAAACTATCAAGCGCAAAGAGCGAAAATTGCTGTTGCAAATGGGGGTGTATGGGGGAATGGTCCGGGTAACGGAACTATTAAAAACGAATTATATTCAGCGCAGTCTGATTTTGTTTATGCTTCAATTATTGAAGATTATGGATCCCTTTTTGGTGGGTTAATAATGTTGTTACTCTACCTGATGTTTCTATTTAGGTCCATAAAAATAATGACGAAAACGAGCAGCTCCTTTGGAGGGTATCTTGCCTTTGGTTTGAGTTTTCTGTTAGTGTTCCAAGCGTTAATTAATATGGGGGTTGGTGTTAATCTTTTGCCTGTTACGGGTCAACCATTGCCATTAATTAGTATGGGGGGAACATCCATTTTATTTACCTGTGTTTCTATCGGGATAATATTAAATATAAGTCGAACAGTTTATAGCGAAGAGGAGACTGTAGAATGAGTGAATTAAAAGTTATAATAAGTGGTGGTGGTACAGGGGGACATATTTTTCCTGCTATCGCAATTGCAAATGCAATAAAGGCGGAACATCCTAATGCTGCTATATTGTTTGTTGGAGCCAATGGGAAAATGGAAATGGAAAAAGTTCCTGCTGCTGGTTACCCAATAAAAGGATTGGATGTTGTTGGTTTTAATAGAAAAAAGCTTTGGAGAAATTTCTCTTTTCCGTTCAAATTATTAAAAAGCTTAAAAGCAGCAAAGGCAATAGTGAAAGAATTTAAGCCCGACATAGCGATTGGTGTTGGTGGGTATGCCAGTGGTCCATTATTGAAAATGGCTGGGAGACAAGGCATTCCAACTTTATTACAAGAGCAAAATTCTTATGCTGGAATTACAAATAAGCTTTTAGCTAAAAAAGCAAAAAAGATCTGTGTAGCATATGAAAATATGGAAAAGTTTTTTCCAAAAGAAAAAATAGTGATTACTGGCAACCCCGTGCGCAGTGACATTGTATCAGTTGAAAATAAGCGGAGTGATGCTGTGTCTCATTTTGACTTGGACGTTAACAAGAAAACAATATTGATAATCGGAGGAAGCCTTGGAGCACGAACTATTAATAACAGTATTAAAAATAAATTACAAGAACTTGAGGATAGTGGTCATCAATTGCTGTGGCAGACTGGTAAAATTTACATTGATGAAATAGAGAAAGCTACCGTTTCATCTAGCAAAAATATCAAGCCAATGGCATTTATTAGCCGTATGGATTTAGCTTATTCAGCTTCAGATGTTGTAATTAGTCGAGCTGGAGCACTTTCTGTAAGTGAACTGTGTTTAGTTAAAAAACCAGTGATACTAGTGCCTTCACCTAATGTTGCGGAAGATCATCAGACAAAGAATGCAATGTCGCTTGTTAATAAAAAGGCTGCAGTGCTTGTAAAAGATGTCGATTCACCTAATATTTTAGTGAAAACTGTATTGTCTTTGCTCAGTAACAAGGAAGAAATGATAGAATTGTCGAATCAAATTTCTGTTTTAGGGAAACCAAATGCAGCAATTGATATTAAAAATGAAGTAATGAAGTTGGTTGGTAAACAATACTAATCGTAAGTAATGGAATTGAAAAACATACATAGCGTTTATTTTATCGGAATCGGAGGGATTGGGATGAGTGCATTGGCTCGTTTTTACTTAAGTAAAGGTATTTCTGTAGGGGGCTATGATAAAGTGTGCACACCTTTAACTGAAAGTTTGGTGAAAGAAGGTGCTGCTATTTCATACAGCGACGAATTATCTGAAATTTCGACTTCATTTAAAAACGCAAAAACAACGTTTGTAGTTTATACACCTGCAATTGCCTCTAGCCACAAAGGTTATAATTACTTTAAGGATAATGGGTTTAATATAGTTAAGCGTTCAGAGTTATTGGGATTAATAACAGACATGTTATTTACAATCGGTGTTGCTGGGACGCATGGAAAAACAACAACTTCGAGTATAATTACACATGTGTTGGATAATAGTGGTTTCCCTGTTAATGCTTTTTTAGGTGGAATTAGTTCAAATCTAAATTCAAACTTTTTACTAAATGAAAAGGCAGAAACGGTAGTTGTTGAAGCGGATGAATATGATCGTTCATTTTTAACACTCGCTCCAAATATTGCAATTGTAACGTCTATGGATGCTGATCATTTGGATATTTACGGAGAACATAGTTATTTGACGGAGTCTTTTGAAAAGTATGTTGCTAAACTTCCCTCAGATGGTGTTTTAATAAAACGCAAAGGCTTATCAGTTGCGCATAATAACACAATTGAATATGCTGTAAACGAAAAAGCAGATTACTACGCTACAAACATAAATATTGAAAATGGTGAATACCACTTTGATATTTTTACTCCGAAAGAAAGAGTGCAAGATGTGGTATTGGGAATGCCCGGGTTACATAATATTGAAAATGCGGTTGCGGCCATTGCTGTTGGAACTGAGTTGGGTCTCAGTACAACGTTAATTGTAGCTGCATTAAAATCATTCAAAGGAGTTAAAAGAAGATTCGAATATCATATCAAAACGGAAGCTGTTGTTTATATAGATGATTATGCCCACCATCCGGTAGAATTAACGGCTTGTATAAATTCTGTAAAGGAGATGTATCCATCCAAGAAAATAACGGGAGTATTTCAACCGCATCTGTATTCAAGAACAAGAGATTTTGCAGACGATTTTGCAGTCAGCTTAGACTTATTAGATGAAGTGTTGTTGTTAGATATTTATCCTGCAAGAGAATTGCCCATTGAAGGTGTCAGTTCATCAATGTTGTTAAGTAAGATTTCTAATGAATGCAAAGAGTTATTATCGAAAGAAGAATTAGTAGAATCCATAACTGATAGAAAGCTAGAGGTGCTTCTTACTTTAGGAGCTGGCGATATAGATGAATTAATTGAACCAATAAAAAAAAAACTAATGACGAAAAAATCATTAGCGGTATAGCGTGAAAAAGGTATTGAAAATAACGGCTTGGAGTTTATTCGTAATTGGCGCTATGTTGCTAGTTGGATTTGTGGATGGTGATTATAAGGCAATAAACTGTACTAGCCCAGAGATAAATATCGATAAATCTAATGGACATGGTTTTGTGACAGAGGAATTGGTGCTCGAGGAAATGAGTAATATGGGTTATTCTTTTACTAATCAATTGATGGGTGATATTGAGGTTGATAGGATAGAAAAGTCATTATTGAATATGCCTGGAGTTAAAAACGCAGAAGTATTTAAATTTAATTCAGGAGTTGTAAGAATAGATATTACACAGAGAAAACCAATTGCAAGAGTTATTATGAAAGGTGGTTTTAATAGTTTTTACTTGGACGAAACAGGGGAGGAAATGCCGCTAAGTGACCATTATGTTGCTAAGGTGCCAATTTTTAATGGAGAAATTAAAGAGGGTAGAAAAACATATTCTATAAATGAATTATATGAAAATGATTCGTTAAGAGCTATTTCTGAATTAGACGATATATATGAAGTAGCTCAACTATTTGAAGAAAATAAATTTATGAGTGCACAAATTGTTCAAATTTATTTTAATCAAGATCTAGAAATGGAAATGATTCCTAGAGTAGGTAACCATAGAATACTCTTTGGCGATTCGAAAGACGCTGACATTAAGTTTAAAAAATTGACACGATTCTATACTGAGGTAATTAACCCAAAAGAATTGAATTTATACGACACATTAAATATTAAATATATAAATCAAATAATCTGTTCAAAACGTTAAATTATGGATGCACCAGAAATAATAGTAGGCCTTGATATTGGAACCACAAAAATAGCATGTCTTGTTGGCCGCAAGACAGAGCATGGAAAAATAGAAATGCTGGGTGTTGGAAAAGCGCCAAGTGTTGGAGTTACGCGTGGTGTAGTTTCTAATATTGAAAAAACTGTTCAATCTATTCGTACAGCTGTAGAAGAAGCTGAGGCAAAATCAGGAGTTGAAATTAAAGTAGTTAATGTAGGCATTGCAGGGCAGCATATTAAAAGTTTGCAGCATCGTGGGATGATTACTAGAGATAGTATCGAAGAAGAAATCAACCAACAAGATGTAGATGCTCTTATAGATGACATGTACAAACTTGTTATGATGCCAGGTGAGGAAATAATTCATGTTTTACCTCAGGAGTATATTGTCGATAGACAAAGTGGCGTGAAAGATCCAATCGGAATGTCTGGTGTGCAATTAGAGGCGAACTTTCATATAATTACTGGAGCAATGGCATCTGCTAAAAATATTTATAAATGTGTAGCGAAGGCTGGATTAGAGGTAGCTGAATTAATTCTTGAACCTCTTGCGTCCGCTTCTGCTGTATTAAGTGATGAAGAGAAAGAAGCAGGTGTAGTGTTAGTGGATATAGGTGGTGGTACAACAGATATAGCGATATTCCATGATGGAATAATCAGGCACACAGCGGTTATCCCTTTCGGTGGTAATGTAATAACTGAAGATATTAAAGAAGGTTGCACAATAATGCACCGTCAAGCTGAATTACTGAAAACAAAATTTGGAACTGCTCTTTCTAATCAAAGTCAAGAAAATGAAATTGTTTGTATTCCAGGTTTAAGAGGCAGAGATCCAAAAGAAATTTCAGTAAAGAATCTTTCGAATATAATTAATGCGCGTATGGCTGAAATTATTGAACATGTGTATTATGAAATCAAAAATTCTGGATACGAGAAGAAATTGATAGGAGGAATTGTTGTAACTGGAGGAGGCTCTCAATTAAAACATATCAGTCAATTGTTTGAATATGCCACCGGAATGGATGCAAGAATTGGTTTTCCAAATGAGCATTTAAGTTCAAATACAAGTAACAACTTAACGAGTCCATTATTCGCTACAGGTGTTGGTTTAGTTGCAAAAGGATTCGAAAACTTTGACAAAGTATTGGCTTCAAAAGCATATATAAATACAAGAACGCACTCTGAGAAAACTAAAGGAGGCTTTTTCGATAAGATTAAGAACTTTTTTGATGAGTCAGTAGATTAAAAATATAGAATAACAACAAACAAATAATAACCGCTATGATGAAATTTGATATACCCAAAGACCAATCATCTATAATTAAAGTTATAGGTGTTGGGGGTGGAGGCAGTAATGCCGTTAACCACATGTTCCGTCAAGGAATAAAAGGAGTTGATTTTTTGGTGTGCAACACAGATCACCAGGCATTGGACATGAGTCCAGTTCCAATTAAAATTCAGTTAGGAAAGAGTCTAACTGATGGGAGAGGAGCCGGAGCATTGCCTGATGTTGGAATGAATGCTGCGATTGAAAACATCGACGAAATAAGAGAGATTCTTGAGGTAAATACCAAGATGGTATTCGTTACTGCTGGAATGGGAGGTGGTACCGGAACCGGAGCTGCACCAGTTATCGCTAAAATTGCCAAAGAATTGGGGATTTTAACCGTAGGTATTGTAACTATTCCTTTCAAATTTGAAGGAAGAAAAAGAATCTCACAAGCTGAAGAAGGGTTGGAGAAAATGAGAGAATCTGTTGATACACTTTTAGTGATCAATAATGACAAGCTACGTGAGATGTTTGGAAACCTTTCATTAGGGAATGCATTTGCACAAGCTGATGATGTGCTGTCTTCTGCAGCAAAAGGTATTGCTGAAGTAATATCAGTTACTGGACAAATAAATGTCGATTTTAATGATGTTAATACAGTAATGAAAGACAGTGGTGTTGCTATAATGGGAACCGCTGAAGCTGAAGGTGAAGGTAGAGCTCAAAAAGCTACAATGAAAGCATTGGCTTCTCCATTACTAAACGATAATCAAATAAGTGGTGCTCGTTACGTATTATTAAACATAACTTACGGAGAGCAAGAAGTATTGATGGATGAAATTTCTGAAATCACTGACTATATCCAAGACGAAGCAGGAAACACTGCAGATGTAATTTGGGGTCATGGTCATGATGCTAGTTTGGGAGATAACCTTTGTATTACTATAATTGCAACAGGATTTAACGCAACACCTGATACTGGACTTCCGCAAAGAGAGCCGGCAAAAAGAGTGATGGATTTGGAAGAAGAAAGACCAACTATCATTACACAGCCTATTCAATCACCTACGCAAACTTCTGCACCTACTGTAGATAATGAAAAATTGGAAGAAGTTGAAGAGCCATTTATGGTAACGAAATTTAATTTAGAGGATGATGTTGTAGAGGATACAGTTAATGAAGTTGAAGAAAATGTTCAGCAAGACTTAGGTTTGACTGCTTCGGAAGAAGTCAAAGAAACTCCAGTTTCTGAAAGTGAAGATGGTAAAGTCCGTTTCATGTTAGATGAAAATGATGCGCCTAAAGCTGAAGAGGCTGCAGAATCTGTAGCGGGAACATTTAATTTTACACCTGCTACTGATGAACCAATTGTTGAAAGTAATTTCGATAATCCATCGGTAGAGGATAACAGAGAGTTAACACAACAGCGTTTGGATAGAATTCGTGATACAAGTAAACAGATTAAGACTTCTATGACTTTAACGGATATGGAAAATGAACCAGCTTATAAGAGAAGAAATATTCAATTAGACGATGTTGATCATTCTTCAGACTCTACTCAATCTCGTTTTACAATTGGAGACATTGAAAATGAAGATGGGGAAAAGAGAAGCGGTTTAAGCGATAATAATTCGTTTTTACACGATAACGTAGATTAATATATGTTTATGTCATTAACCATCGCGATTAACGCCGATATAAAAAAAGCCATGCTTGCAAGGGAGAAAGATAAGCTTGAAGCATTGCGATCAATTAAATCAGCGTTATTACTAGAAGCTACAAAAGAAGGCGCTGGAGGAGAAATCTCTGCAGAGGCTGAAGCTGTAATTGTTCAAAAACTTTACAAGCAAAGAATGGATGCATTAGCTATCTATAAAGAGCAAAATAGAGAAGATTTGGCAGTTGTAGAAGAACAACAAGCGGAAGTAATAAAAACATATTTACCAGCTCAAATGAGCGAGGAAGAGGTAATTAAAACAGTCCAAGAAACAATTTCTTCACTGGGAGCTAGCGGTCCTTCAGATATGGGGAAAGTAATGGGAGCTGTTATGGGTAAATTGAAAGGTAAAGCTAATGGTGGTCTAATATCTGCAACTGTAAAAGGAGAATTAGGTAAGATATAGATGGATAAATATAATGGACTTAAAATCCTGCTCTTTTTAGGGCGGGATTTTTTATTGTGAATTTTAAGACAGATTAATTCGAAATAGCAGTTATCACTTTCACAGTTTCACCAATCTTAATAAAATATAGGCCACTTGTATGTTGAAATTCTAATGAGAAATTAGTTTTGTTGAGAATTTTCATTCGTCTTCCCAAAGCATCATAAACCTCAACCTCGTACTCTTCTAGATTAACATTTGAATACACAACATCCTTAAACGGATTAGGGTAGAATACAAGTTCATTTCCTTCGATATCTGTTATACTACTACAACTTTCCACTTCTATGGTTATTTCGTCAATCGAAGAGCATCCGAACTGATTTGTAACGCTTACTGAGAAATCAAATATTCCAAACGTTGATAAATCAGGAGAATAGGTTTGTTGTGTCGAATTGTCGCTCCATAGGTAAGTACTTTGTACACCCGCATCAAGAATCAGGTTGCTTCCTTCACAGACCAGCGTGTCGTTTCCAAGAAATACATCGGGGAGGGGGTGGACATCTACCTGAAAGGTGTCTAAAATAGATACAGAACCATTGACTGCTTCGTAATATACAGTGGTAGAGCTATTGAATGTACTATTGAGACCAGGTCCGGAAGAAAGGATGTTCCCATTCTGATCAGTCCAACTTTCTGAATAATCAGTGGAGCTGAAACCTGTAATATATTCTAAATCTGAAGCAAGTGGCTTGCACATCACTCCGTGATTTTGTTCTGAACTTGCATCTTCTAGTGTATAGGCGCATTGCGCAGGTAGAGTGTAAAGAGCAACAAGGTTAGAGGCAGAAGCTACATCTATGGTGCTCATCATATTGGCATTTACCTCCCCATTACTTAATGTGGTTTTCCAAATGGATATGTCAGCTAGTTTTCCATTGAAGAAATTAGTGCATTGAAAATCATCAAATTCATGTCCCAACGAAGCTCGATCGGTGCTTTCAATAGTGAGATCTTCGATAAATGAATTCTCTAGCACACCATCCACATAAATCGATACGGTATTCGATACTACATTCCAAGTGTATCCAATGTAATGCCATTGGTTATCATTGATAAAAGTTGTGCCTGAGTAATAATTTCCTGGAACATAAATATTGGCCTTTCCGTTATAAACACCGAATAGGAATCTATTGTCTCCATATCTATTATTAATGGAATAGATCCTTTCATCACTGCTAGGGTTCAGTGTTTTTACCCAAGCAAAGAAGGAATGAGAATTGTATTGCAGATCATTTACAACGGGCTCAATATTCACATAATCCATTCCATCAAATGTATATACGTTACGCGGTAAGTCATATAACGCCGTTACATAAAAAGGAGGACAGGCAATGACATCATCATAAACCGAAGAGGAATAGCTTGAAAGAGCGTAATCAAAATTTTCATTGAAATTACATGTAGAAAAATTCATTTCATATTGGTCAACCACTTCTTGTCGACTTAACGGTCTTTCATAAATTTTCAATTCATCAATACTTCCTTTAAAATAATTTCCATTATTCCTTCCAATTTCCGCATCCTGATTTGAGCCTAATGTACCTATTCCAGTGGTGGTGTGGCTATCTATAAGTTCTCCATTTAAATAGATCATAGCTTCTGTGCCATTGTAAACACCAGCTATATGGATCCATTGATTAAGCGTTAAATCAGACTGTGGAATTCCTGGTCGGGACATTAGCCCCAGACCATCTTTCACCTTAAATCTAAGCTCCTGGTTAGCTTTATCTAAATACAGCACATAATAATCCTCATCAGAATCGTAAATCGGACCATAGCCGTCAGACATTTGAGAGGGTAATTCCTGTAATTTGACCCATGCACTGATGCTTACTGCATCCAAGTCAATGTCTAGGGAAGGAGAGGTAGGTACATTCACATAACTCGAAGTGCCGTTAAAATAAAGAGCGGACTGACTTATTCCCGAAGTCCAATTAGCATTAGCTGTGTTCAGGGTGTTTCCATTAAGGGAAAGATCACTCGTGCTGGAACCCGAATTTTCATCAAAGGACCAATGTGCAATTAACCCTCCATTTCTCATGTAGCTTTTTAGCCCAATCATATCCTGCGCATTGTCCGTAATAATCCCGTCCATTCCCTTAGACATCTTATTGAGCATGGACCGCGCATCGTTCACAGTATAATTCCAAACTTGAATTCCAGCGGCTTGTGCAGCCGTTATATTGGCTATGCTAGGATCAAGTCCTACACCTAAATATTCCGCATTGATGGACAATGCATCTGATATATCACCAGAAGTCATGATACTCGATAAATAGCAGACTTTTACATTGGGGTTGATGTTCTTCACGATCTGAAGCTGAGAAAGGCTAAAGGAGAAAATAACTACATCGTTAAGCATTCCCATATCTTCTATGAGCTGCATGGCTTGACTTTCAATATTGCTTGCCTTTAGTTCTACACATACCTTAATTTTTCCTTGAGCCAGTGCTAGGACCTCATACAGCGTAGGGATTTCAGTGCCTATGTAGTTATTTGAAAACCAACTTCCTGCGTCCATTAACTTTAGATCATTATACGAATAAGAGTTTACTAAACCGGAGTAGCTAGTTGTTGCATCAACCGTCGCATCATGCATGATAATTAAGCTGTCATCCGAAGACTGTTGAACATCTAATTCGATGTAATCTACATTAAGGTCTATTCCCAGCTGAAATGCAGGCAGTGTATTTTGAGGAGCCAATGACGATACGCCGCGATGGGCAATAATTTTAGTGGTGTCACATGCATACGTCTGAAAAAGGCCTATAAATGAAAAGATGAATGATAAAGTAATTGCTTTTGACATAATTAGCATGTTTCATTACAATGTACACAATCTTCTCTGGAGAGAGAAGACTTAAATCAACTTTATTACAGTAACATCATAAATTCGTTTAAATCAATTTCATTGTTAGTATTTAACCACCTTTAATGTTTTCAATACTTCACCCTTGTTTTGAATTTGGACAAAGTATATTCCACTATTTTGATTACTTAAGTCCATTAAAATTTCTTTTTCATTTGTCTGAACTGTTCGAACAACTTCTCCCAAAATATTGATAACGGATATTTTTTCAAATTCTCCATTTAATTTCAATGTAAAATTATCCATAAAAGGATTGGGCGTAACAAATGCTGCAAATTGAAATTCATTTATATCCAATGAATTTAATACTGTCACAGTTTCGGTAGTATTACATCCAAGCGAGTCTATTACTGTAACGTTATATGTGGCGCCACAAAGCCCAGTAGCTGTTGCTGTAGTTTGCGATCCAGCAGCAGCATCCCATAAGTAAGTGTATGTTCCAGATCCTCCAGAAGGAGTCACAGTAGCCTGTCCCTGGCAAGTGTTATTTATATCATCCACAGTGGTTGAGCTTATAGTTAGCGCATTGGGCTCTATAATGTCAACAGTTTGAAATATGGTGTCACCTTCTGCATCAATAACCCTTACAGTGTATGTTCCAAAACATAAACTGTCAACAGCGTTTGTGGTAGATCCGTTTATATCGTCCCATAAGATTAAAAAGGGTGGTTCATCTCCAACAGCAGTTACCGAAACGCTACCATTACAATCTCCAAAGCAAGAAACATCTTGACTCGTGCCTGTTACATCAAACTGTTTTGGTACAATAGGGCTGCTAGTTGTATTTGTTATCACGGGGGCGTTAAAATCAAAATAAATGTTAGCTGTATTTTCGATTGTGTCACCTATTATATTTGAAGAATTTTGTTTAATAGAAAATATTACCGATCCATGGCTGCCAATTTCATTTACGTTGCTGTCAGGAAGTAGAATGTTACTGAATGTAAATTCAAGAACATTACCATTGGTAACTTGATAAGTTACTGGATGTGTAGATCCTTTTAATTCAAAGGAGGATAAATCAAGTAAACTACTGATTGTATCTGTGATTAAAACAGTAAAGGCGGTATCCGTTCCAGTGTTTTGAAATCGAATTAGGTATTCAAGTGTGCTATCTTTTATTCTAATGTCTCCTTCAGGAAATACAGATTTGTCATTGGGATCAAATGATCCAGTAACAATTTGATCATAGCAAACACTGTTATTGGTCAATGTTGTTTCTGTTTGCGAGGATACAAACCAGGCACATTGTTGCACGAGTGTTCCCAAAGGGGCGGTGGGTCCGACTCCATTAATTGAGTAGGTCATATAGCCATTGCTATTGTTAAATGAGGAGGTATTCCAAATTAGCGTGTCACCATTAATAGCGTCAGGAGCAGGATTTGACGAAGTAAAAGTCATGCTTGGATCTATCAGGTATTTAAGCGCCCCATCAATAGATGTTGATGAATAGTTTTGCAGGTATAGTATATGAAATGAATTTAATTGAGGTCTAACATTTTGACCGGATATCATAACGTTTGCATCTGCAACAATATTAAGGGAATCTCCAAAATCAATATTTGGAATAGATGGCGTGCCAACACTCGTTGTTATATTCGAACCAGTTGGGTTACATATTATTGTGTACCCATTTGTGAAAGCCCTATTTATAGTGTAGTTGCCGAAAGGGATATTGAATTCATAATATCCGTTTGCATCAGTTGTGGCAATGTAGTTTCCTGGATTGGCTGTTACAATCCTTCCTTGTAAATATGCATCTGTGCCATCAAACAAACACGAGGAATTATCATCGTTATATACATAACCGCTAATTGAACTACAGTTTCCACCCCCAAGGTCTGTAATCGTAAACGGAAGTGAATTATTACATCCATTAACATCTTCAAAATAGACAGTGTAATTACCAGCATTTAAGTTGCTCGTTGTAACGGTGCTGTCTCCATTAGACCATGTTACATTATAGGGTGCAAGCCCTTGCGAAAAAGCAATGGATGCGCTACCGTCTCCACAAGTGGCATCTTGACTGGTTATGTTGGCTGTAATTCCAGACCCTGTAATATCAGTTACATTGGAGGAAGAAGTGCCTGTGCAGCCATTCGCATCTGTGATGGCTAAATTATATGTCCCGTCATCCAACCCAGTTATATTTTGATTTGTGGAAGTATAACCATTTGGGCCAGTCCAGTCAAACGTGTATGGAGAGGCTCCTCCAGTTATGGTGGTAGCAATTTCTCCATCCATAATTCCACAAGTAGATTGAGTTACGATGTTGTTCGATGTAATAGAAATACCTATGTTTATGGAGGAGTTGTCTTGGCAGCCATTTGCATCTATTATGGTTGCAACGTAAGAGCCTGAACACAAGTTAGAAAACAACGGACCTCCAGATACGCCATTTAGGTCATACCAAAAAGGAGGTGTGCCACCCGCAGTAGCACTTAGATCAATAGCGCCGTCACAACCCGGAATGCAAGATGACTGTGTTATGATTTCATTAGCTATTATTGGTGGAGGTTCATTTAAATTAACTGTACCACTCGAAATACAACCATTATCATCAACTACACTATATGTGTAGGTCCCAGCGCATACTCCTAATAAGTTTAGTGTTATTGAACCGTTTGACCAATTGATTGCATAAGGAGCTACACCACCGGAAACAGATAATGATACAAATCCGTCACAACTGGCAAAGCATGTAGCATCAACAGCCGAAACTGAAACCGTCAGTAAAGTTGGTTCAGATATTAGGACTGAGGTCGCAACCGTTTGCGGTACCGCATCAACCACCTCTACGCTCCAGTTACCCGCACATAACGCAGTAATTTGCCAGGTACTATCATTGGTTTGAACTATAGACTCGGTACCTAGTCCGTTTAATATAGTTAACACTATAGGGGCGGTTCCTCCAGTGACTTGAATATTTGCGGTTCCATCACAATTTCCATTACAATACACATCAGTAAATGAAAGGGTATTGATGGTCATTTGACCAAAAAAGAAGGTAGGGACTAAACAAAGTGTGGCAAGGAGAATGTTTTTCATAAGTATTCTGTTAAGAGGGTAAACTCTAAACGGAGCGAATTATAGATAGTTGCCGAAACAGAATTACTTTCTAACACTCAATCACAAAACCAACACCATGAACATTCTTTATATTGATAGAGATATCTTCTTTTAAGTATTTTCTCAACTTAGTAATAAACACGTCTAAACTTCTGCCATTAAAGTAGCTGTCGTCGCCCCAAACAAGGTTTAGAATCAAGTCGCGTTCAACAACATTCCCTTTTTGCTCGCAGAGAATTCGTAAAATATCAGCTTCTTTTTTTGTGAGTTTTTTAATCTCGGTCTCACCAATAGAAAGTTTGTAGTTGGATGAATCGAAAAAATATTTTCCCAATTCAAAGCCATTACTTTTTTTAGAACTAATACTTCCAGACCTTTTTAAGATAGCTTCAATCCTAAGATAGAATTCATCCATACTAAAGGGTTTCGTTATGTAATCATCTGCCCCTGCTTTGAACCCTTTTATTTTATCTTCCGTCATGGATTTTGCAGTAAGAAATACAATCGGAACTTCAATAGATAGTTTTCGAATATCTTCTGCTAAACTAAAACCATCTTTTTTAGGTAGCATAACATCCAAAATACAAAGGTCATAGGTGTTTTCGTTAAAAGCTTTTAACCCCTCTTTTCCGTCTTTACTGAGATGTACATGATATCCTGCTACTTTCAGGTTGTCTTGAATTACAAATCCCAAATTCATGTCATCTTCTACTAAAAGTATATTTGCTTTCATTCGTCTTTACTTTATGCTGGAAGCCAAAACGTAAATTTACTTCCTTTATTTAACTCGCTTTCAACAGATATTTTACCACCATGCTGATTGATTATCTTTTTCACATAATATAACCCAAGCCCAAACCCTTTTACGTCATGAACACTTCCGGTAGGAACGCGATAAAACTTCTCAAAAATCAGCCGCTGTTGTTCCCTGTTCATTCCTTTTCCGTTATCCGTAATTGAAACCGAAAAACCGTTATTTAATGTAAATGCTTTCACATCAATTGTAGGGTTTTCTGGACTGTACTTGTTTGCATTGTCCAAAAGGTTATGAATAATATTTGTCAGGTGCACCTTGTCCGCGATAAGGTTGTTGTCTTGCAGATCAAATGATGTGGTAATCGAACCGCCATTTTGTTCGGCATAAATTCGAAATACTTCAACTGATTCATTGACTAATTGTTCAATATTTATAACCTCCTTTTTAAGGTTTATTTCTCCTTTATCCAGCTTTGCTAATTGCAGAACTCTTTCAACTTGGCTTTCTAAACGGCTGTTTTCAGCCTTGATAATTTGAGCATAACGATGAATCCTTTTGGGATCCTTATGGATGTCTTTATTCAAAAGTACCTCACTGGATAAACCAATGGTAGAAATAGGGGTTTTCAACTCATGTGTCATGTTGTTAATGAAGTCTGTTTTAACTTCAGATAACCTCTTTTGCTTTAGAATAACAACAATTGCATAGGCAAAAATGAGTGTAATGAATACAATGACAATTGAAGATATATAAAAAGATTTTGAAATATTTTCTTTACTGCTGTAGGATGTGTTTTTCCTTTCCGGAAAATAGACGCCAAAATAATGTCCGTCATGATCCCATTTTTCTAATTCAGTTCCAGACATATTATTCAGTTCCTTACTAGATGATAAATCGACATATCGATCAAATATTATCGAGTCAGTGAAGCAATCATAGATTCCATATTCGAAAACTTCTTTAATGTTATATTCTTTGAATTGCTCAACCAATAAATTTTTAAGCAATTCAGGATTTAAAGTATCGTAAAAACTTACAACAAAATAATTGAGGTTAATTTGCTTAACAGGTTCTAAATAAAGTCCAGACGCTTCAATGTTTAACGAAAGTAATTCATCTCTTACGTTTACAAGAGCAAGAGTAACTTGGTTGTTGAATTGACTTTTTTCAATTTGAATATTTTTTTGTTCAATCTTCAGGAGGTTATCCTGAATTTTAATCTCTTTATTTATCCAGAAAAAATGATTCGTAAGCACTCCAACTAAAGCAATCACTGCTAGAATAATTATTATACGAATAGATTTACTTTTCATGTTGAGTTAAAGGTAATAAGATAATCTAATATTCAATAACGGTTAACACTTCATTAACAGATTTAGTCATTAATGTAGTATCTTTGTACAACAAATATTTTTCTATGAAAGAATTCCTCCATTTGCTATACGATTTGATACTGAAAGAAGGAGGTACGGAGACTCTAGCAGTGTATGTAAATATGTTTGCTTTATTGGTAATCGGCCTTGCTTTGGTATTTGTAATTGACCGATTGGCAAAAGTCGTTTTGGTGAAATTGTTCAGTAAGTTTGCAGAACGATCTAAGACGAATTTTGATGATTTATTGGTTAAGAATAAAGCTCCTAGAAACTTAGGGCACATCTTCCCTTTATTAGTCGCTTTGAAGTTAACTCCTTATATTTTTCTGGATTTTCCAGGCTTCGAAAGAATCGCAGAGAAAGGTATAGAGGTATTTGCTATTATACTCGCATTATGGATTACTAGAAGCTTATTGAATACGCTAAAATCTTATTTTAAAACACTTCCTAAATTAAAAGATAAACCCATTGATAGCTTTATTCAGGTGTTCATGATATTTGCATGGGTGGCTGGTTTTATTGTGGCGCTTGCAATTATTACAGATACTGCAGTTTGGAAATTTCTAACAGCATTGGGTGCTACCTCGGCAGTGTTAATTTTGGTTTTTAAAGATACCATTCTAGGGTTTGTAGCAAGTATTCAAATTTCCATAAACGATATGGTGCGGATTGGAGATTGGATTACATTTCAAAAATATGGTGCGGATGGCGATGTAATTGAAATTAATTTGGCCTCAGTTAAAGTGCAAAATTTTGACAACACGATTACGACAATCCCAACATACTCGTTAATCTCTGAATCTTTTCAGAACTGGAGAGGAATGGTTGAATCCGGGGGAAGACGAATTAAAAGATCTTTGATAATAAAACAAGACAGTGTAAAGTTTTTGTCGAATAATGATGTAGAAAAGTTGAAGAAAATTGATTTGATAGCCTCTTATATTGAAACTAGACAAGCGGATATTGAAGCGTATAATTTACAAAATGAAATCAATAAAGAGTTAGCGATTAATGGTAGAAACCTTACCAATATTGGTGTTTTTAGAAAGTATCTAAGTAGTTATCTTGAGAATCACTCTGCGATCAATGAAAATATGATGATTATGGTTCGGCAGATGGATCCAACACCGCAAGGAATTCCAATTCAAATTTATGCTTTTAGTAGCGATAAAAGATGGTTGAATTATGAATATATCATATCCGATATTTTTGATCATTCACTAGCAGCTGTTCCATTTTTTGATTTGGAATTGTTTGAATTACCAAATAGCACTAGTTTTAATAAGTTAAGCTAGTAGATTTTAATATGGATGATAACTTGTAACATTAATATATTTGGACATGGGGAAGTCATACGCAAAAGCATTTTATCTATTAACATCACTCTTTTTTATGTGGGGGTTGATTACCGTATTAGTAGATTTTCTTATTCCGCGTTTGAAAGATATTTTTGAGTTAAATTATACACAGGCAATATTGGTTCAATTTGCTTTTTTTATAGCCTATGGTTTAATTTCTATCCCAGCAGGGAATATTCTGCACAAAATAGGGTATAAAAAAGGCATTATACTGGGGCTAAGTATAATGACTTTGGGATGTTTACTATTTATGTCAGCGGCTTCAGTTAGAATGTTTTCAGTTTTTCTGATAGGATACTTCACACTTGCTTCTGGAATGACTATTTTACAAGTAGCAGCAAACCCTTATATAACCGTTTTGGGAGATCAAAAATCAGCCTCAAGTAGACTTAACTTGGCACAGGCATTTAATTCTCTAGGGACTACTATAGCTCCAATATTAGGGTCGGTTTTAATTTTAAGTGATAATATTAAAACTTCGGAGGAGATAAAATTACTAGATACAACGACTAAGGAAATCTATTATACGAATGAAGCTTCTGCAGTGAAATTCCCATTTTTGTTTTTAGCACTATCTCTTGGTTTATTAGCAATAATTGTAATAACTGTTAAACTTCCAAAGTTGATTAATTCAAATACGAAATCAAATTATGGGAAAGCTATAAAGGATAAGAAATTGAGCTTAGGTGCAATAGGAATCTTTTTGTATGTGGGTGCTGAAGTAGCAATCGGTAGCTTTTTAGTTAATTATTTTATGGATATGAATATGGCTGACGTTATCCTTGAGAATAATTTCATGAATGGTATCGCTTCTTTATTCCACGATGACATAACTTCTATTGATAAAAAGGCTATTGTAGGAACTTTTGTTGTGTTTTATTGGGGAGGTGCTATGGTAGGAAGATTTATTGGAGCATATCTAACACGTATATATAAACCAAATAAAGTGCTGAGCGTCTTTGCTGTTTTAGCGATTCTATTAGTATCTCTATCTATGTCCACATCTGGATTAGTTGCTTTATGGTCAGTCTTAGCAGTGGGGCTTTGCAATTCCATCATGTTTCCTACAATATTTAGTATTGCGATTGAAGATCTGGGCGACTTAAAACCACAAGGGTCTGGTGTGTTATGTACAGCAATTGCTGGAGGAGCGATTATTCCGCTGTTATTTGGATTTGTGACTGATATGCATGGATTTAATATGGCGTTTATTGTTGTGCTTTGTTGCTATGCTTATATTCTTTTTTACGGCCAAAAATCATTGAAACTAAATTCAGCTACTTAATGAAAATTGCGAATTACCTGGTATTGCTCTGTTGTCTTGGTCTATTTAGCTGCGAAAATAAAGTAGAAGAAGAAATAATTTTTGAGCAAACTCCTGCATATGATTTGGTGAATACATTTATTGGAACAGGTGGTCATGGACATACATACCCAGGGGCGACGCTTCCTTGTGGAATGGTTCAGTTAAGTCCAGATACGCGATTAGAAGGTTGGGATGGTTGTTCAGGTTATCATAACACAGATTCAATAATTTATGGTTTTAGTCATACTCATCTTAGTGGAACAGGTGTTGGAGATTATGGAGATGTATTGTTAATGCCAACTTTTGGAGCTATTCAATTTGATAACGGTTATAAATCAGGGGTTGAAAATGGTTATGCTAGTACTTTTTCTAAATTAACGGAGAAAGCTTCTCCGGGTTTTTATGAAGTGAAACTAGAGGAACATGATATTGATATTAGATTAACTGCAACAACTAGAGTTGGAATTCATGAATATACGTTTAATGAAGGGGGGAATTCTAATATTATTTTGGACTTGGTCCATAGAGATCAACTGATAAAAGATAGCATCCATTTTGTTGGGAATAATGAAGTGGAAGGAATTCGCGTGTCTAGTGCTTGGGCAAGTGAGCAGCATATCTATTTTGTTGCGCAATTTTCTAAAGAATGTAAATCCCATATATTGGATTCTACAGGCAAAAGAGCCGCTTTTATATTTGATACAAAACCACACGAAAAAATAGTGGTTCGCTTAGGAATCTCTGCCACAAGTATAGAAGGGGCTAGAAAAAACCTAGAAGTGGAAGCTCTTCATTGGAATTTCGATAAATACCTAAGCGACGCCAAATCAACATGGGAAACTGCTTTGAGTAAAATTGAAATAGACGACGAGAACAAAGACAAGAAATCAATATTCTATACTGCATTGTATCATTCGATGATTGCTCCTAATACCTTTAGTGATGTAGATGGAAAATATAGAGGGATGGACCACAAAATTCATGAATCAGATGAAACGACTTATACAGTTTTCTCCTTATGGGATACCTTTAGAGCAGCCCATCCATTGTACACAATTATTGAACAGAATAAAACAAATGAATTCATTAATACTTTCTTACATCAATACCAGCAAGGTGGTGCACTGCCTATATGGGAGCTAGCGGCTAATTATACAGGATGTATGATAGGTTACCATAGTGTTCCCGTTATTGCGGATGCTTATGTTAAAGGCATAAGAGGTTATGATGCCGAATTAGCTTTAGAAGCTATGATTCATAGTGCTGAGCAAGATAAACTAGGGTTGAGTTCCTATAAGTCGAAAGGATTTATTGCTGCTGGAGATGAAGCTGAGTCTGTTTCCAAAACTTTAGAGTATTCTTATGATGATTGGTGTATAGCTATAATGGCGAGAGGTTTAAAGCAGGAAAACGTGTTTAATAGGTTTATTAAACGCGCTCAATATTATAAAAATATTTTCAATCCAGAAGTAGGGTTTATGCAAAGTAAAATGAATGCTGGATGGAATACTGGATTCGATCCTGCAGAAGTGAATTTTAACTTTACCGAAGCGAATTCCTGGCAATATAGCATGTTTGCACCCCAAGATATTTCTGGATTAATTAAATTGTATGGCGGTAATGAAGCATTTGAGTCGAAGCTAGATTTATTGTTTTCTACAGAAATGGAGTTAAGTGGAAGACATCAAGTAGATATTACAGGTTTAATAGGTCAATATGCGCATGGAAATGAACCGAGTCATCACATGGCATATTTATATAATTATATTGGAAAGCCATGGAAAACGCAAGAACGTATCCATCAAATTTTAAATGAGCAATATTCTAATCAGCCAGACGGCTTGTCAGGAAATGAAGATTGTGGACAGATGTCAGCATGGTATGTTCTAAGCAGTATGGGCTTTTATTCTGTAACTCCTGGTTTGAATTACTATTCAATAGGAAAGCCACATTTTTCAAAGGCTACAATCAGCTTAGAAAATGGAAATAAATTTAAGATTATAGCCAATCACTTAAGTGATAACAATAGGTATATACAAAGTGCAACTTTAAATGGGGTCCCTTTTAATCAGTCGTTTCTTTTTCATGATACTATAATGCAGGGTGGCGAAATAGTTTTTGAAATGGGAAATAAGCCAAATAGAAATTGGGGAGTTGAGAACTCACCAGTTGCAGAAATCAAAAGTACGCTTTCAATTACTCCAGTTCCTTTCATTTCGGCATCTTCTCAAACATTTACGGATTCAATTAAAATTGAAATCAAATCAGTTGAGGGTGAAAATGCGCTATACTACCGTATTGATAGTTCTGGTTTTGAAAAGTATGAAGTTCCATTTTATCTCAAAGAAAGTGCAAGTGTTCAGGCCTACGCTTTAAAATCAAATAGAAAAAGCTTTACCGTAAACACATTATTTAAAAAGATTAAAGGAGGCAGAAGCATTTTATTAAATAGTGTTTATAGCAATCAATACACTGCAAGTGGAGATAATGCTTTAATTGATTTTCTTAAGGGATCCGCTAATTTCAGGACAGGTTATTGGCAAGGATATTTTGCTTCTGATTTTTCCGCGGTTGTTGATCTAGGAAGTGTAGAGCCTGTGAAAAAAATATCTGTAGGCGCATTACAAGACATTAAGTCTTGGATCTGGTTTCCTAAAAGTGTAAAGATCTCATTTTCTGAAAATAATGAAACCTTTAAAGAATTTGGAATTATAAAAAATGATTTCGCGGATAATGAATATGGCGCATTCACCAAAGAGTTTTCTAAAATAGTGAATGAAACAGTCCCCGCACGTTATATAAAAATTGAGGCTTTGAGCTATGGGGTTTGTCCAGGTTGGCACCCAGGAAGTGGTAATGATACTTGGATGTTCTTGGACGAGATTGAGGTAGAATAATTTTTTGAGTCTTTTGTGTAAATGATACTAAAGGCAACCTGCACAAGAGTGAAAACCATCACCATCAGAACTATGCTGACCTTTCTTTCTGAAATTATATTTATTTTTTCCTTACTCATTAATATGATGTTTAGCGCGCTAACATACGAGTTTAGCGGGTACTAACCTACAAAGAGATGTCCTTTATTTATTTATTTATTTACTAAATGCATAAATTAGGCTATAAATCGTCTCTTTTCTAGGATGAAGTTATTGTGAAGCCTAAGGTATAAGGGGTTAAGGGTGTATGGAATATTCAATTTTCACAACATCATATGCTTGTTTTTCATTGCCGTAATAATCAACAACACTCCAACTTGGCCCAGGCCAGCAATCGTTTAATTGCCAGAACAATGAACCCATACAGTGGGGTTGTTCTTTTATATGTGCTTGAATTGCAATTTGCATTGCTTTAGCTTGTGTTTTCTGACTCAGTATAATGAACTCCTCAAAGCTATTCGGTTCTTTGAAATTTCTTTTGATATGTTCTAAAATTAACCCGTTTCCAATATAACTTTTTTGTCTATTTAGCATAACCGTTGAGGTTAATGATAAACTGCTGTCGTTCATGACTTTTTTCAAGGCACTAAGTTCAGGAAACGATTGAAATCCATATTCTACCATGAACCTGCCCACGTTGGAAGTGAAATTTGTAAAGGGTTCTTTTCCATGCCATACTCCCCAATAATGCATGGAATTGTGATTGAAGTTTTCTTTTGTTCCCCAATTACTCAAAGGAGAGGTGGATGTGTAATTCGTAGATGTATATTCCTGAACTAAATTCGGAATCATTTCTTCAAAAATAAATTTGTAATTATTCCATATTTCTGTAGAATCTTGAGATGAGTAACCATATTGTTTTTGCCATCCCCAATTGTTCCAAGCGACTTCTATTTCATTATTTCCGCACCATAAAGCAATACATGGGTGAAATTTTAGACGTTTTATATTGTAAATGACCTCCTGCTTAATATTTTCCTTAAAAGCAGGTTCAGAAGGGTAGAGGCTTCCGGCAAACATGAAGTCTTGCCAAACTAATATCCCATTTTTGTCACAAAGAGAATAAAATAGGTTTTCCTCATAAACACCTCCCCCCCAAACTCGTAGCATATTAATGTTGGCATTTTTAACCTGGTCAATTAAATTGAAATATCTCTCACTAGTCACTCGGGGTAAAAACATATCCTGGGGTATGTAATTTGCACCTTTCATAAATACAGGTTCTCCATTTAACTTGAAATAAAATGAAGTCCCAATAGAATCTTTCTCATTAATCAATTCAATTGTTCTTACCCCATATTTATATTCAATCGAAGAAGTGTGCTTTTTGTTGTAAAATAAATCTATTTCATGCTTGTAAAGAAATGCCTCTCCCATGCCGTTGCACCACCATAAATTTGGGTTTTTAATAGTGAAGTTATACGCAATATTATTAGTTCCTTTTTCAAGGTTGTAAGTTTCCTTTATAGAGTCAAAAACAACAACATATTCTCCAGGTTTATCCGCATGGATTTCCAATGTTGTTTGCATATTTGCATTACTGCTTTCAATGGATATTGTGGTAGTCTGGAAGCTGGATATTTTAGCATTATTCCAACCTTTTAATTTTACGGGTCTCCATATTCCACTTGTAACAAAACGAGGCCCCCAGTCCCATCCAAAATGATATGCAGCTTTTCGAGTAAAGGAACTCACCTTGGTTTTAATGTCTGCTGTTTCATTTCCAGATGGAAGCCTATAAGCGTAATTCTCAACCGATTCCTTGTTTTGTAATATGGGAGATGTAAATATTACTTTGATTTCATTAAGTCCTGCAATTAATTTTTCTTTTATATCAATTGTCCAAGATCGAAACATGTTATCTGCAATTAATATAGTGTCGCCATTCAAAAGAACAGTGGCATAGGTGTCAAGTCCCTCAAATACCAATTCAATATTATCGGTATTGTAAATAGTTGGGTCAAACAGAATATGGTTCACATAAACCCAGTTTTCGTTCTCAATCCATCGTTGTTTAAGTTCATTGTTCTCCCAATAAGGATCCTCAATCATGTTGTTATTGAATAAGTCCAAATGGACTACTCCAGGTACGGTAGCTTTTTTCCAAGCGTCCTTTCCTTGTTGGCTAAATTTCCAATTGGTGTTTAGCTCATGTTCAAAAGATTGACCGTAACTACAGTTTATGTAGCTGTAAATTAAAACAAATGCTATTTTTACTAGAGGCTTCATTAGTGTCTTAACGCTGAAATAATAGCTTGTGTTTTTATAGGGTCTGGGATTGTTTTATTTCCCATTCCTAAATCAGCGGTTCCTTCTGAAATGTGAGATGTGAAGTGCAACGCGTCTATAGCAATAGAAGTAAGTTCTGCTGCATTATGCTCGTTTATGCCACTTCCTGCCATTATTTCTATTCTTCCTTGGGATTGATTAACTAGGTTTTTAATAGTTTCTTTCCCTTCTATGGCAGTTGGTTCTTGCCCTGAAGTAAGTAACCTATCGAAACCTATTTCAATTAACGTGTCCAATGTTGATTCGTAGTCCGAGCAAAAATCAAATGCTCGATGAAATGTAACTTCCAAGCCGAGACTTTTGGCATGTGAAAAAAGCTGTTTGTTTTGGTCTAAATTTATTTCGTTTTCAGGAGTTAAACATCCAAAAACAACACCATAGGCTCCTGCTATACTCACATTTGAAATATCTTTCTTCATTGTCTCAATGTCTTTGTCAGAATATATAAAGTCACCTTCTAAATGACGAATCATTGCGTGAATTTCAACTCCTCCAATTTTAGCGCACTCTTCGATTAGGCCAATGCTAGGAGTAAGACCACCAACAGTAAGACCACTGCAAAGCTCAACTCGTTTTACAGCAAACTTTTTTGCTAATTTATATGACTCTAATGAGTCGCCGCAGATTTCTAGTGTCATTTTACAATTATTTCATCTATAAATATCCAAGCGTCAGATCCTGCAGCTTCGTGCCAGACTGGAACTTTACCTACATTTTTTACTTTTAGTTTTAAGTACCTAAAACTCTCTTCTTCTTTATGTGTAATTGTTAGGGTATGAATAAATTTTCCTCTTTGTTGTAAATCGACATTACTTAATGTGGTTCCCCACTTTTCCCACACCTTACCATCATCAGAAATTTCAGCGCTCATTTCTTCAGGAATGAATATCCAAGAATTACTGTATTGATAAAAATTTGCAGAGATAGAAGATATTCCAGAATCCATTTTTTCAAAGTCAATTATACATTCTAAGTCATTTCCCCAGAAGCCTTGCCAAGCGCCGTCTCGAAAATCTAGTGTTCCTAATTTAGAATCAACTAACCCTTCTTTTCCTCCAGCTGCGTACCATTCACTGTATTCATTAGAGTAGTTTACGTTCCTGTTAATTGCTAAATGATTATGGAAAGGAATCTCTATTAATTTACCATATGTTTTGTTATTTTTAAAAGGCTGTACTTTTAGAATGGATGATTTCAGGATCCGGAATGTTCTTACATAATCAATAAAATTGGTGTCACATGTTTCACATTCTAGTTTGTATTTTAATTGAATGGTCGAATCATATGGATATAATGTCATAAATGGCCCTGTTTGTGCGGGTTTAAGGAAAAATGTCATTGGTACAGATTCCTCGCCATAGTGTACGTTGTATTTTTTTAGAATGGTATAATGCTTTTGTAATCGCTTATTGAAATCACTATATTTTTTATGTGCAAATCCAGAAACCTGACCCGACCAAAGAACTTCGCTCATTGCAAGAATTCTTGGAAAGACTTTACTATCTAGGTTATTTTCATCAGGCACATGTTCTGTCCACATATTACATTCCCCACCAATAATTAAACCTTCCTCTTCATTTGTTAAACCTTTCGGTATTGGATTGAAAGAGTAGACTTTTTCCAAATCAATTGCTTTTAGGTCATAGTCAAAATAGGCATGAGAAGTCGGAGACATAATTGCTTGGTTTCCATTTTTTACAGCCTCTTTTCCTCCTTCCATTCCTCTCCATGATTGCACTATTGCACCATCTGCTAATCCACCTTCAAGTATTTCGTCCCAACCAATAATTTGTTTTCCTTTTGAGTTTAGAAATGTTTGTATTCGTTTAATAAAATAGCTTTGTAATTCATGTTCATCTTTAAGATTGTTGTCCAAAATTCTTTGTTGACATTTCTCGCATTCTTCCCATCTAACTTTTGGCGCTTCGTCACCACCAATATGGATATATTTGGATGGGAATAATTCTATTACTTCCGTTAATACATCTTCTAAAAAAATAAATACGCTGTCATTTCCAGCACAATAAATTTCCTTGAATACTCCCCAATCATTTGCAACTTCAACATGATTCCCCGTACATGATAAATGTGGGTAAGCAGCTATGGCAGCTTGAGAATGACCAGGTAACTCTATTTCTGGAATAATTTCAATATGTTTTTTGGTAGCATACGCTACAATCTCTTTAATATCTTCTTTGGTGTAATAACCACCATAATTACTTCCGTCTATCTCTGTTCGAAAAGCACCAACTTCAGTCAGTTGAGGGTATTTATCAATTGCCAGTCTCCAACCTTGATCTTCCGTTAAATGCCAGTGTAAAACATTCATTTTGTAAAGTGCAAGTAGGTCTATGTATTTTAGAATAACTTCCTTCGAAAAGAAATGTCGTGAACAATCTAAAAGTAGGCCTCTGTGCTCAAACTCTGGAGTATCTGTTATGTTTACATTTGGGATAAAGTAATTCGCTTCAAATTCGTTAAGTAAAGCTAATTGCTTGAGTGTAGACAAACCTCTAGCAATCCCAGAAGGGTGCATTGATTCAATTGTCAGAATATTACTGTCTATCCTAATTCTATACGCTTCGTCTTCCAAAAGCCCGTATGGTATAATGGATAGAAAAACCGTAGGATTATTTGATAATCTTGAATTATGTTCAAGTTCAAAACCTAGTTTTTTTTTTGCAAAGTTTTGTAAATCTTCTACTTCATTATTTAATTCTTGTATAGTAGAAAAACGATTGTCTACAACAATAACGACAGAACTATTGAGTAAGAAAAAGCCAGATTCAGCATATAGATGTTCTGGTTTTGGAATAATATCACATTTAGCTACAATGGGCTCTATGACTATTAGGTCTTCGTTTTTAGTCTCTATATCAGAACAAGAATTAAAACAAAAAATAATCAGAAAAGCGAATACTGTTTTACCACTCCAAATCATACTGAGCATCAACCATTTTATCATTAGTATTGTCTTTTAAAGCATAGTTAAAACCTGCGTAAACACTATAGCCACCTACTTCTCCATTTTTATTCATTGCGATGAACCCAACTTGAAGTCCGGTAATATCTTTATGCTTTTTTTGTATTCTTTCTACAGCTAATTTGCAAGCTTCTGCAGGAGAATGCCCATAGCGCATAAGTTCTACAACGGTATGACTTCCTGCAATTCGGATAACGGCTTCTCCCATTCCTGTTGCGCATGCTGCTCCAATTTCATTATCCACAAATAATCCAGCTCCAATAATAGGCGAATCACCAACTCTTCCAGGAAGTTTGTAGGCCCATCCACTTGTGGTACATGCGCCTGATAAGTTCCCATCTTTGTCCATGGCTAATAACCCAATGGTATCGTGATTTTCAGAGTTGATTCCTGGTTTCTTCAAGTCTTCACTTTCTTTCCATTTTAACCAAGTTTCTTTTGCTTCTGGAGTTAGCAGATCCTTTTTTTCAAAGCCTTTCTCAATTGCAAATTCAAAAGCACCATTTCCAACCATCATAACATGTGGTGTATCTTCCATTACCTTTCTAGCGACTGAAATTGGGTTCTCTATATTTTGTAAATATGCAACCGCTCCACATTCACTTTCATGATTCATTATACATGCATCAAGCGTAACGTTTCCATCTCTGTCAGGTAAACCTCCTAAACCAACACTTCTGTTAGAGGCGTCAGATTCTGTAACTCTGACTCCTGCCTCAACAGCATCTAATGCACTTCCTCCACTTTCTAGTTTTTCCCAAGCAGCTTTGTTAGCGGCTATTCCATGATTCCAAGTCGATATTATAACGGGTTTATTTTTTATTCTTGGTTGCTCATTTTGTGGTTCTTCTGAAATAATAGGGTCAGTAGCTCCAATGCACCTAGATAGCAACACGCCTGCACCGGTAAGTGATGCTGCTTTTATAAAATTCCTTCTCTTCATAGGGTATCTCTTTGTTTCTAAAAGTAACTATTATTTCCTAAATTGTGATGGATTGTTCCAATGTTCTGAAGTGTTTACTTTGTTGCCTAGGATTAAAAAAATAGATTAATGAAACAAATTGAGACAGAAAGATTAATAATGAGAGAGTTTGACCTCGCCGATGCTGAAGGCTTATTTGAATTAGATAGTAATCCTGATGTTCTCAAGTTTATTGGGATTGATACTGTAAAGAAAATTCAGGAGAGTGAAGATATGATAAGAGTTTTGCAAAAACAGTATGCCGAAAATGGAATAGGACGATGGGCTGTAATAGGAAAGTCTACGGGGGAATTTATGGGATGGTCAGGCTTGAAGTTGTATCGAGAACATATAAATAATCAGACAAATATTTATGAATTGGGATATCGGTTTATTCCAAGGTTTTGGGGAAAGGGATTTGCGACAGAAAGTGCTAGAGCTTGGGTTAATTATGCTTTTGAAGAATTAAAAATTGACAAGCTTTTCGCTGTTACTGATTTTGAACATGATAGTTCGAAAAACGTATTGCATAAAGTGGGGTTTAAAGATATTAAGGTGGTCAATTATCATGGAGAAGATGTAAATTGGCTAGAAGTAACAAAAGACTAAATTTATCCACGGTGATGAATTCATAAAAGAATTGCTGGTTAAGTTGGGTTATCCATTCCTGTGGGCTATCAAAAAAATAGCCACTACATTGCTGCAGTGGCCTATATATTTAAACGTTCCGTCTTATCCTTAATTAGACTAAGGGAAAAACAGCCCGAGAAAAAAGCCTTACTCCTGGGAGAAGGCTTTTGTATTTTATAAAGTTAAAGAAAAATATTCAACTTTTATTATCAGTGTAAATAGACAAGAATTAAATGTCTTAGAGCGCAGTGATCTAAAGTCTTTTAGTCTTTTGTCTCACAATTACATCATCCCTGGCATTCCGCCACCACCCATTGGAGGCATAGCTGGCATTCCGCCTTCTTCCTCTTCGTCAGTGATTACACATTCCGTAGTCAATAACATTGCAGCGATAGAAGCAGCATTTTCTAATGCAATCCTAGAAACTTTAGTAGGATCAATAACACCTGCTTTAAATAAATCTTCAAAGATTTCAGTTCTAGCGTTATATCCATAAGCTTTCTTTCCTTCTCTCACCTTCTGCACAATTACTGCTCCTTCACCACCAGCGTTAGAAATAATTTGTCTTAAAGGCTCTTCAATTGCTCTCTTTACAATAGAAATACCAGTGTTTTCGTCTTCGTTTGCTCCAGACTTAATGTCTAATGAATCGCCAGCTCTAATAAAAGCAACTCCACCACCAGGAATAATTCCTTCTTCAACAGCAGCTCTTGTTGCGGCAAGTGCATCATCAACTCTATCTTTCTTTTCTTTCATTTCCATCTCTGTAGCGGCACCTACATATAAAACTGCAACTCCACCAGCTAATTTGGCCAAACGTTCTTGTAGTTTTTCTTTGTCGTATTCAGAGGTAGTAGTTTCAACTTGAGCTTTAATTTGATTGGTCCTTGCTTTAATTTCTTTTTTAGATCCTGCACCATTAATAATGGTTGTATTGTCTTTATCAATTTCCACTTTTTCAGCAGTTCCTAAAAGGTCAATTGTAGCATTCTCCATTTTGAAACCTCTTTCCTCAGAGATAACAGTTCCGCCAGTCAAAATAGCGATATCTTCTAACATTGCTTTTCTTCTGTCTCCAAATCCAGGAGCTTTTACCGCAGCTATTTTTAAACCACCTTTTAGTCGGTTAATTACTAATGTAGCTAATGCTTGACTATCTACGTCTTCAGCAATAATTAATAAAGCTTTTCCCGTTTGAGCAACAGGCTCAAGAATTGGTAATAATTCATTAATGTTTGAAATCTTTTTGTCATGAATCAAAATGTAAGGATTCTCTAAATCCGCAATCATTTTTTCTGCATTCGTAACAAAATATGGAGATAAATAACCTCTGTCAAACTGCATTCCTTCAACAGTAACAACTTCTGTTTCAGTTCCTTTTGCTTCTTCTACAGTAATAACACCGTCATTACCTACAACTTTCATGGCTTTAGCAATAAGAGTTCCAATTGCTTCGTCATTGTTTGCAGAAATAGAAGCAACTTGTTTAATTAACGCATTGTTATTTCCCACCTCCTTAGAAAGTTTTATTAATTCAGCAACAACAACTTCAACAGCTTTATCAATTCCTCTTTTTAAATCCATTGGATTTGCTCCAGCAGCAACATTTTTTAATCCTCCACTAACTATAGCTTGAGCTAATACTGTCGCAGTGGTTGTACCATCACCTGCAACGTCGTTGGTTTTAGAAGCAACTTCTTTTACCATTTGAGCTCCCATATTTTCAACCGTGTCTTTCAACTCAATTTCTTTAGCTACAGTTACACCATCTTTGGTAATATGAGGTGCTCCAAACTTTTTGTCGATTACAACATTTCTTCCTTTAGGTCCTAATGTTACTTTAACTGCATTTGCTAATGCATCAACACCTTTTTTTAATCTATCTCTAGCGTCTATATCAAATACTATTTCTTTAGCCATTTTGCTCTTATTTTACAATTAATAAAATTTCATCTTCTTTCATGATAAGATATTCTTTACCATCGATTTTAACTTCAGTCCCACTATATTGACCATATAACACTGTGTCACCATTTTTAACCGTGAACTTATGATCTCCGCTACCTAGTGCAATTACAGCTCCTCTTTTCGGCTTTTCTTTAGCTGTGTCAGGAATGATGATTCCAGCAGCTGTTTTTTCTTCTGCAGCAGCAGGTTCTATCAAAACTCTTTCTCCTATTGGTTTAGCTTTTATTCCCATTGTATATTGTTTTTCAAATGTTAATTTTTCAATTGATTTTGGTTAGTCATTTTTTATGCCAATACCAAATGCAATAATCTTTTAAGCCACAATGTCAATAAAAAATAATTTGCATAAAAAATGTCAGACTCAAGTGACAGACTGACATTAAATATTTATATGCTTTTAATATTGTTATTGAGGCGTAGGAGCCAAAGGAACTGGAGTATTTACATTCATCGGTGTTGGTTCCTGCGCTTTGATGTTTGTTTCAATCGAAGCTGAAGAAGATGCAGGTCCCATCATAGCAGAAGCAAGACTCAGGACGACAATTGTACCTGCTAAGGTCCAAGTTGCTTTTTCAATTGTTTCTGTAGATTGTGCAGCTCCACCTAATTGATTTGCACTTCCGAAGCTTGAATCTAATCCTCCTCCTTTCGAATTTTGTATAAGTACTACTAGGATCAATAAAATTGAAGCGGCTATGATTAAAACTGTAATTACTGTTGGCATATTAATCTAATTTATTTTTATAGTTTCTCTTTTAAAAACCGAATTCGGCTTGCAAAGAAAGTATTTTTTTCTGGATTATCAATCATTAACCTTTCATAAACTCTAATTGCCTTTTCAAAATTACCTTGAGAGGCATATACTTTTGCCAAAGTTTCAGTAACAAATTCTTCATTGTCGACTAAGCTAATCTTAGCTAAATTAGTTGGTGAGAAAAAATCCTTTTTATTTGACTTACCATCATCTGCCTCGAGAAACCCTTCAACTAAATTGGAAATGTCTTTTCTCTTCTTAAGGCTGGTGTTGCTAGTTGAGAACCAGTCTGTAAACTCAGATTTATTTTTTTCTTGAGAATCAGTGGGGTTCAGTTCTGGTTCTTCCTTTTGCGTGGGTCTTAATTCTTCAATTGGGGGGATGGTGTCGGGAACATCCAGGTGCATAGTAGAATTAATAGCTTCTATTAAGATGTTTTTCTCTACTTCATCGAAATCTTTTTCTGAGTCTACTTGTACTTTTATGGGAGTTTTATCTAGATCGGATGATGGCTCTAAAGATGTTTTTTCTATCCCTTTTGTTTCAGTTTGAATATCAACCTCAATTTTATCAATTGTCTTTTGAAGTTTTGGTTGATGTATAACCTGATATAACTTTTTTCTATTCGCGTTTACAATTGCCGTTTTTTTAAGTTGCTCCTCAAAAAAGATGCTATCACAATTGTGTAAAGCTTTAGCATACAGCGTTTGAAGGATACCCGAATAGGGGTAATCTTCGCTTAGTGTTTTTAAGTCAAAAAAATCACTCTCTCCCAGAAACTCTGGATGTTCAATATATTCTATGATTTGTTGTTTGTTCAAAATCTAATGCAATAATAAAAACCTTACCAATCTCCTCCAAATGCTTTATCGTAAACATTCTGTGTCAATTGATAATTTAATTCTTTAATTAATTCTTCTTCAATTGCGCTAAAATTATCTTTAGCGTTATAATCAACAAAGGCTGAAAAAAGCATGTTATTGAACCCCAAGCTGTCAATTTTGGCATATGAATGGCTGACATTAATACTCATTGTAAGTCTGTTTTGTGCCGCAGTTTCACTTCCGGCTTGTATAGCAAGTGGGGAAATTCGATAGTCGCTAATAAACCCTTCAAAAAGTAGATCTCCATTGTTTGCAACAAGCTCTAAAGGTGTTTGAGAAAGCATAATATCTCTAAGTCCTTCAGTAAAGGTAGTGCTAATCGTAGAGCTAGCGAGAGAAGATTTGTTTTCAAAAAAGTCCACCTGAATTGTTTTGCCTGGAATTTCTTTGTCATTTCCTGCTCCTCCTGGTTTCATAGAAAAGCGAGGCAAAGCACAACCAACAATAAATAGCAATATAAAAAAGACTAATATGTTTTTACTTTTTGATATCATATTCTTTAATTTTCCTATAAAGAGTTCTCTCTGAAATACCTAATTCCTTAGCAGCGTATTTCCTTTTATTGTTATGTTTTATAAGTGCTTTTTTGATTAATTCAATCTCCCTTTCTTCTAAAGAGAGTGATTCTTCTATTTCAATATGATCTTGAATCGGTTCCTGATAACCATAACTATCATCCACAACGGGCTGTTGTTCTGTAAAATTGCTTTGGGTTTCCCCGGGGTGAGCAAATCCTTTATTGTCTTGAACATCACTATTGTATTTTGAGATAATCGCGGATTTTTCATTTGTCGATAAATCAGAATTGTTTTGCAATAACCCTATAATTATTTTTTTCATCTCAGTTACATCACGGCGCATATCAAAAAGGACTTTGTATAAGATTTCTCGATCTGATAAATCACCTTTTCCGGAGGAGCTTTCATCTATAACCATAGGTAAGTTGGATCTAGTATCTTTCGGTAAATATTTACGTAGAATTTCAGGTGTAATATCCCTTTCTTTTTCAATTACAGAAATTTGTTCCGTAATGTTTTTTAGTTGTCTAATGTTGCCAGGCCACCTATAACTATCAATTATTTTAATCGACTCATCTAACAATCGTATTGTTGGCATCCTGTATTTATCTGCGAAATCTGCCGCAAACTTTCGAAAGAGGAGGTGAATATCATCATTTCTGTCTCGAAGCGGTGGCAACGCAATAGGAACTGTACTTAATCTGTAGTAAAGGTCTTCTCTAAATTTTCCTTTTTTTATTGCTTCCGGGATGTTAACATTTGTTGCAGCGATTATTCTGACGTTGGTTTTCATCACTTTAGATGAACCAACTTTTAAAAATTCCCCCGTTTCCAAAACCCTTAATAATCGGACTTGTGTTTGTAAAGGAAGTTCAGCAACTTCGTCTAAAAATATGGTTCCACCATCTGCAACTTCAAAATATCCCTTTCTGGCAGATTGAGCGCCAGTGAAAGACCCTTTCTCGTGTCCGAATAGTTCAGAGTCTATGGTTCCTTCAGGAATAGCACCACAGTTTACGGCAATGTATTCATTGTGCTTTCGAGAGCTATAACCATGAATTATTTGAGGTATGATTTCTTTACCTACGCCACTTTCTCCAATTACTAAAATAGAGATGTCTGTAGGAGCAACCTGAGTAGCAACTTCTACAGCCCTATTAAGTCCTGACGAATTTCCTATAATCCCAAATCTTTGTTTTACTTGTTGTACGTTCATTGTTCTGGATTTAGGCTTTTACAATTCTTCCTTTTAATGTTAAAGTAGTGCATTCTTCTACTAACACGTTTACATACTCGCCGATATTGTAATCTCCTCTAGGAAAAACAATGGTAGAGTTATATGTGTTTCTTCCGCTGAACATCTCATCTGATTTTTTAGAAACTCTTTCTATTAAAACTTCATAAACTCGGCCTATTGCTTTAGTATTGTAATCTAGTTGGTGTTTATGTTGAAGCTTAATGACTTCAGCTAATCTTCTTTTTTTAATTTCTAGAGAAACATCATCTTGATATTTTCTTTCAGCTAATGTTTTAGGACGCTCTGAATAGAAGTACATAAAAGCAAAAGAAAATTTCACATTCTCAATTAAACTCAAAGTTTCTTGATGCTGTTCTTCTGTCTCGCCACAAAACCCAGCAATGATATCGGTAGAAATTGTAGCTCCAGGCAGTATAGTATGAATAGCGTTTATTCTGTCCAGGTACCATTCACGAGAATATCCACGGTTCATTTTTTTAAGTATATCTGAATTCCCAGATTGCACCGGTAAATGGATGTAGTCACAAATGTTATTGTATTTCGCCATTATATGAAGCACATCATCCGTCATATCTTTCGGATGTGAAGTGGAATATCTAATTCTCAACTCGGGTGATATTTTAGCCACCATTTCAAGTAGTTCACCAAAATTTGTTGTTGGAATAGAGTTATCTTGAATTTCTCCTTTTTTAGAAATATTCCAACGATAACTATTTACATTTTGACCTAATAAAGTTACTTCTCTATAACCATTTTCAAATAACTCTCTTGATTCAGCAACAATGGAAAGAGGATTTCGGCTTCTTTCTCTGCCTCTTGTAAACGGAACAACGCAAAATGAACACATGTTATCACACCCTCTGGTTATCGAGACAAATGCTGATACACCACCTTTTGCAAGTCTTACGGGGCTAATATCAGCATAAGTTTCGTCTCTAGAAAGCAACACGTTAACAGCTTTCTGACCTCCTTCAACTTGTTCAATTAAATTGGGTAAGTCTCTGTAGGAGTCAGGGCCTGCTACTAAATCAACTAGTTTCTCTTCATCCAGAAATTCTTTTTTTAATCGTTCAGCCATACAGCCAAGAACTCCGATTATTAATTCAGGTTGCGACTTCTTTCTTGTTTTGAATGCCCTTAAACGAGTTCGAACAGATTGTTCAGCTCTGTCCCTTATAGAACATGTATTAATCATAATAACGTCCGCTTCAGCTTCGTTCATCGTTGTGGCATATCCAGCTCCTTGAAGAATGGAGGCTACCACTTCGCTGTCTGCAAAATTCATTGCACAACCATAGCTTTCTAGGTATAACCTCTTTACTGAACTTTCAAGTGGCGAATGCATCAGCGTTGCTTCCCCTTGAATTGTTTCGTCAATTATTTGTGAACTCATTTATCTTCTTCAAGTATGTAGTTTGCAAAGGTATTTAAAATAGGATGCGTGACAAAATGTCATTCAATTCTTTTATTTTTTTAACCCTATTTTTCTTAAAATATTTTTTTTTCAAAAACTATATTATATAATAATATATATATATGTTTCAAAACTTTTATTTGGTAGAGTGCATTATTATTTCATTTATTTGCACATTGAATTTGCAAACACATCTGAAAAACAAATACAAAATGGCAAGTAATTTAGTAATTGTTGAGTCGCCTGCAAAGGCTAAAACCATAGAAGGGTACTTAGGAAAAGACTTTGTAGTAAAGTCAAGTTTTGGACATGTGAGAGATCTACCAAGAAAAGGTATTTCCATTGATGTGGAAAATGATTTCACACCTAACTATGAAGTGTCTGAGGACAAAAAGAAAATTGTTTCTGAATTAAGGAGTCTAGCCAAAAAAGCGAATACTGTATGGTTAGCGACTGATGAGGATCGAGAAGGAGAGGCTATTTCTTGGCATTTAAAGGAAACTTTAGGGCTGTCAGAAGAGAAAACGAAAAGAATTACTTTCAACGAAATTACTAAATCTGCTGTACAGGGGGCTATTGAGAGTCCTCGCGATATTGATATTAATTTAGTTAATGCACAACAAGCAAGAAGGGTGTTGGACAGAATAGTTGGTTTTGAACTTTCACCAGTACTTTGGAAAAAGGTTAAACCCTCATTGTCTGCCGGTAGAGTTCAGTCAGTAACTGTAAGGTTAATTGTAGAGCGAGAAAGAGAGATTGAAGCTTTTACTTCACAAAGTACATTTAAAGTAATTGGCAACTTTACAGTAAACGGCAAAAATTTTAGAGCGGATTTACAGAAAAACTTTAAATCGGAGCAAGAGGCAAATGATTTTGTAGAAAAGTGTAAAAGCACATCTTTTAAAATTAGAGATTTACAAAAAAAACCAGCTAAAAGAACACCAGCTCCTCCATTTACTACTTCTACTTTACAGCAAGAGGCGAGTAGGAAATTAGGGTATAGTGTTGGTAATACTATGTCGGTTGCACAAAGGCTATATGAAGCTGGACGAATAACCTACATGAGAACAGATTCATTGAATTTGTCTGATTTTGCAATGGCAAGTGCAAAAGAAGAAATTAATAGCTCTTACGGTAATGATTTCTGTAATCCTAGAAAGTATAAAACAAAAAGTGCCGGTGCTCAAGAAGCTCACGAAGCTATACGTCCAGTAGATTTCAAAGCTCATTCCGCAGGTGCAGACGCACAGCAAGAAAGATTGTATCAGTTAATTTGGAAAAGAGCAATTGCTTCTCAAATGAGTGATGCTGAATTAGAAAGAACTACAGTACATATCGAAATTGATGGTGTGGATGAGGAGTTTGTAGCGAAAGGTGAAGTAATCAAATTTGAAGGTTTTCTGAAAGTTTATCTTGAAGGATCTGATGATGAAAATGAAGACGACAAGGACGGTATCTTACCTCAAATGAATATCGGAGATAAACCTTATTGTGAACAGATTACGGCTACCCAAAGATTTTCTCGTCCTCCAGCTCGTTTTACGGAGGCTGCGTTAGTGAAACAATTAGAAGATAGAGGTATTGGCAGACCATCTACTTACGCACCAACAATTAGTACGGTTCAAAAAAGAGGGTACGTTGAGAAAAAAGAAATTGAAGGAAAAGAACGGCAATTTGTTCAGTTTGTTGTAAAAAATGGAGAAGTAACTAGGTCTGTGCAAACAGAGACTTATGGTGCTGATCGTAAAAAAATGACACCAACGGACATTGGAATTGTTGTAAACGACTTTTTGGTTGAACACTTTGAAAGAATTCTGGATTACAATTTTACGGCGAGTGTCGAAAAAGAATTTGATGATATTGCTGGCGGGTTAATTGAGTGGACTAAAATGATAGGGAGATTTTATGACCCTTTCCATTCAAGTATTGAGCATACTTTAGAAAACGCGGAAAGAGCTTCTGGAGAAAGACACCTTGGAAAAGATGCTGAAACAGGAGAGCCTGTTATTGCTAGGTTAGGTAAGTATGGGCCTATGGTTCAAATTGGGAAGACCGATGATGACGGTAAAAAAGCGAGGTTCGCTAGCTTGCAAAATGGTCAAACTTTAGGGAGTATTTCATTGGAGGAGGCTCTTGAGTTGTTTAAGTTTCCAAAAACGCTTGGAGTACATGAAGGAAGTGAAGTTGTTATCTCACAAGGTCGATTTGGTCCTTACGTGAAATTTCATGAGTCATTTGTTTCTCTGCCAAAAGGTGAAGATATGGGTGCGGTTGATTTAAGACGGGCCATTGAATTGATTAAAGAAAAGCAACAGGCAGACGCACCGATTGCTGAATATGAAGGACTGCCTGTACAGAAAGGAACAGGGAGGTTTGGGCCGTTTATTAAATGGAATGAAATGTTTATCAATGTCAATCGAAAATATGATTATGATAACCTTTCCCAAAATGATATTGTAGAATTGATTGAGGTCAAAAAACAAAAGGAAATAGATAAATTCATTCACAATTGGGAGGAAGAAGGTATTTCTGTTCAAAAAGCACGTTGGGGAAGATTCAATGTTGTTCAGGGAAAATTAAAAATTGAATTGCCGAAAACTTTCAAGGTTGAAAAATTGACATTAGAAGATGTGAAGAAAATGATTGAGGATAAAAAACCCGGTAAAAAGAAATCAGCATCAAAGAAAAAAGCCGTAAAGAAAAAATAGCCCTTTCCTATGGATATTGATATTTATTTTCAGCCAATTAAAGCTTTAGAATACGCTAAAAATACTTTAGGTTACTTTACCGATTTCTACACGGAAGGTAGTTTTCCATTTTGGGAAGAATGTGATATTGCAATAATTGGAGTTAACGAAGATAGGGGTACGGATAGCAATAAAGGATGTTCTTTGGGTGCAGATGCGATACGTGAAGAGTTATTTGGATTGTATCATCACAATACGGACATTAAAATTTGTGACTTAGGAAATATTTCCCCAGGAGCTGCAGTTGAAGATACATATCATGCAGTTTCAGATGTTATACAAAGCTTAATAAAGAAAAATGTCTTTGTAGTAATCCTTGGAGGAAGCCAGGATATAACTTTTGCTAATTATAAAGCTTACGAAAAATTAGAGCAAACTATTAACCTCGTTTCTATTGATAGTAAATTCGATTTAGGCAACGATGAGGATAACCTATCTTCTTCGAATTTTTTAAGTAAAATTATTTTACATAAACCAAATTACCTGTTTAATTATGGTCACTTAGGTTATCAAACATATTATGTTTCTCCAGATGAAACCAAATTAATGAACGATCTTTATTTTGATTACACTCGATTAGGTGAAATTCAAGAAGATGTCCAGAATGCTGAACCATTAATTAGAAATGCTGATATATTAAGTGTTGATGTATCTTCTGTTAGGAATTCAGAATTATCTAGTAATGGCAATTCAGGTCCTAATGGGTTTTATGGAGATGAGATCTGCCAATTAATGCGTTATGCAGGAATGAGTGATAAGCTTTCAAGTGTCGGGTTTTATGAATTCAATCCAAATACAGGGGCTAGTAAAATGTCTGCAAAACTAATTGGGCAAATGATTTGGTGTCTAGTTGATGGTTTTACTAATAGAAAAAAAGACTATCCTATTGGAACAAAAGAGAAATATACTCGTTATAGAGTTCATGTAGAGGGAACGGAACATGAATTAGTCTTTTATAAAAGTGATAAAACTGACAGGTGGTGGATGGATGTCCCTTATCCACCTGACAAGAGGATGAGGTTTGAAAGACATCATCTAGTTCCTTGCACATATGCAGAATATAGAGACTCTTCAGATAATGAAATACCCGATTTGTGGTGGAGGACTTATCGGAAGCTGAATTAGCGTTAGATATGAAATTGTTAACAATATTGTCTTAATTTATTGTCTTAATGGGTTAAAAGTTTTGAAAGAAAATAAAAATTGTTAATTTAGCGAACTTGTAACTTTCTCTTAAAAGAGAGTTATATTTTTAACTACTTAAAGTTAGATTGTATGAAGAAAGTATTATTTGGTTTGTTTTTGTTAACTTTAGGTTATACAGCTAAGGCGCAACAAGATTACCAATTCACACATTATATGTACGATAAGTTATCGTTCAATCCAGGATACGCCGGGTTAAATAAATCAATTTGTGGTACAATTATTTTTAGAGAGCAATGGTCTGGCTTTGATGGTAATCCTACTACAGCATTGATCAATGTTCATTCTCCTGTGAAAATGCTTAGAGGTGGCTTAGGATTTACCTATGTTAGTGATAAGTTAGGTTTTGAAAGCAATAATCTTGCAAGATTATCTTATTCTTACCATATGGGATTAGGTGTTGGTGATTTAGGTATTGGTATTTCAGCAGGGATTTTGCAAAAAAGTATTCAAGCTAATTGGATAACACCTGATGGAACTCCCGCTATTGATGACGCGTCTATCGCGGTTTCTGGGGCAAATGGATTAGTTCCGGACATTAACTTAGGAGTGTTTTATTTACAAAACCAATTATATATGGGCATATCAGCAACTCATTTATATGCACCAGATTTAACGGAATTAAATATTTCGAACGCTAAGCACTTTTGGATAACTGCTGGATACGAATACGGTTTGGGTCCAGATTTGAAGTTACGCCCAAGTATTCTAGCTAAATCAGATGCTGCATCAACACAGTTAGATATTAACATTAACGTTCTTTATAAAGACATGATTTGGGGAGGAGTTTCTTACAGGGTAAGTGACGCAATTGCTCCAATGGTAGGATACCAAAACAATGACGTTGGTGGGGGAACACTTCGTATAGGATACGCTTACGATGTAACTACTTCACAAATTAAGGGTTATAGTAACGGTTCTCATGATATCATGGTGAATTATTGCTTTAACTTAGATAAACCAAAACCACTACAGAAATCTAAAAACCCAAGGTTCTTATAATATATTATTGTAAGATTTTGAAACCTTATTTCTATGACTTCGTTACAAGCAACTCGCAAGGAAAAATGAAAAAAGAAGAAGCAGTTGAGAACTTTAATAAAAGTCAAACTAAAAAAAGGTAGCATGAAAAAATTATTGTATTTCGCTATTACACTATTTGTAGCAACAAGTTGTTCTGATGGAGGTCGAGGAGAAGTTATTGGAGCTTCAGGCAGAGGACTCTGGTATCATCCAGATCCATATGGTATGTTGTACATACCTGCAGGTGGTTATACTATGGGGCAAAGTGATCAAGACGTTCCGTTTGTTCAGTATTCTAGATCGAAAACTGTTTCGATTCAAGCATTTTATATTGATCAAACCGAAATATCAAACAATGAATATCGTCAGTTTGTATACTGGGTAAGAGATTCGATTGCTAGAAGGATTTTAGGAGAAGAAGCTCCTGATGAGTTTTTAACGGTTACCCTAGATGATGAGTTAGAAGAGAAAGATCAAGAGGATTGGACTTTGAACTGGCACGGACGTTTATATTGGGACGATCCGGATTATAGCCCTTTATTAGCTGAAATGTTTCTTCCAGAAAGTGAAAGGTTCTATCAAAGGAAAGAAATTGATACCCGTAAATTGTTATTTGAATATTATTGGGTGGATTTACAGGAGGCTGCTAGAAAAGGACGACCATTGGTAAAAAAATTATCAAACACGGAATATGAAAATGATGATGAGCATAGGACTGAAATGAAAAACCCTGACATGCCATTTCCCATGGAATCAGGAATGCCTCAGGGACGTGATTTAGATTTGGGGTACAGAAACAGCAAGGGCCAAAATAATGCTATTAGAGGTCATGAGGATCGATCTAGGTTTGTTATACATGAAATTATCAATGTTTATCCGGATACATTAACTTGGATTCACGATTTTACTTATTCGTATAATGAGCCAATGTCAAACATGTATTTCTGGCATCCTGCATATGATGATTATCCAGTTGTTGGTGTTACTTGGCAACAAGCAAATGCTTTTAATGTTTGGAGAACTCAATTGTTAAACTCTTGGAGAAATAAACAATGGGAGTCTTATGTACAAGATTTTAGACTGCCAACAGAAGCTGAGTGGGAATACGCTGCAAGAGGTGGTTTAGATTTAAGTCCATACCCATGGGGTGGACCTTATATTAGAAATGCAAGAGGGTGTTTCTTAGGTAACTTTAAACCAATGCGTGGAAGATATATGGAAGATGGAGGTTTTCATACTGTGAAAGTAACTTCTTACCACCCGAATGATTATGGTTTATATTGTATGGCTGGTAACGTTGCTGAATGGTGTAGTACTGCTTATGATGAATCTGTTTATGAGTTTGCACACGATTTAAATACCGAGTACAAGTACAATGCATTAGATCATGATCCTCCATCGATGAAAAGAAAAGTTATTAGAGGTGGTTCATGGAAAGATATTGGATATTACCTTCAAACAGGTTCTCGATCTTATGAATACCAAGATTCAGCAAAATCTTACGTAGGATATAGAAGTGTAATGACCTATTTAGGACGTGGGGGTCCAAATAGAATGGGAGATATTTAATAGATTAATAATGAATAAGTAGTTAATAAATTTTTAAAAAACAAGGAAAATGAGTGGAAACAGTATTTTTGCCAGTAAGAAGTTTAAAACCATAATGAAATTTGTTTATGGTTGGGGTGGAGCAATTGTAATTATAGGTGCATTATTTAAAATTCTTCACATACCTGGCCCTATGTTAACAATTGGTCTATTGGTTGAAGCAATGATTTTCGTGCTTTCAGCTTTTGAACCCTTACATGAAGATCCAGATTGGTCTTTAGTTTACCCTGAGTTGGCAATTGGTCATGGCGATGTTGGACATGCAGAACTAGGAGAAGGAGAAGGAGAAGAAGAGATTAGTGATGATGTTTCTGTTGTTGAACAGTTAGACAACATGTTAGCTGATGCTAAAATTGAGCCGGACTTGATTGAAAGTTTAGGGACAGGTCTTAAAAACTTAAGCAAAGGTGCTGGTCAAATGGGAGAGTTAACTGGAGCAACTGCTGCAAATGATGAATTAATTACTAATATGAAAAATGCTTCAGGAAAAGTAGGTGAACTTTCTGATGCTTATAATTCTGCTTCAGAATCTGTATTGGGAAAAGTAGGTGAACTGTCTAATGCTTATGATACTGCTTCAGAATCTGTATTGGGAAAAGTTGGTCAACTTTCTGATGCTTATGATACCGCTGCAGAAGCTGTATTGGGATTAATTGGAGATAAAGATAGTGGAGAAATGGGGGAACAACTCCAAAAAGTATCCGGGAATTTAGCTGCTTTGAACAATGTATATGAAATGCAATTGAAAGGGGCTTCTGAGCATTTACAAGTTACAGAACAAATGTATTCTGGAATTAACGAGTTGATGACAAACCTTCACGGGTCTCTTGATGATACTAAGAAATATAAAGAAACTATGTCTGAGTTAAGTGGAAACTTATCTGCGCTTAACACAGTTTATGGTAACATGCTTTCAGCAATGAATGTTGGTAGAGATTAATTCAGACAAATCTGAAATGTATTAATTCGAAAATCAGTTTTGTAAATTAACCTATTAAAAATTAAATCATGGGAGGCGCAAAAGAAACACCAAGACAAAAATTAATAGGCCTTATGTACCTTGTACTTATGGCGCTATTAGCAATGAATGTATCCAAATCTATTTTGAATGCTTTTATTATTGTAAATGATAAATTTGAACACGCAGCACACCTAACGCATAAAACCACTCAGGCTATGATGGATAAGATGGATAAGTCACTGGTAGTGATGAAATCGTCAGGTGCTGCTGAAAAAGAGAAGGATGATCTAATAGCTATTATAAAGAGCGCCAATGAAATAAGAGAGTTAGCAAGAACTACGTCAAACTTTTTTGTTTGGGAAGCATCTGATATGATTGCTCATTCAGATCCTATAATGCCTGCTCCATTTTATATAGTGGAAGGTAACCCAGAGAAGCCTTATTTTTCATTAATGCAAATGGATACGTTGAGTAAAAAAGATGATTACGATACGGCACCACACATGTATTTATTAGAAGGTGTTCTTGAACCAAGTGAACGTGGAACCAATATCGAAAGTAGATTATTTAGTTTTAGAGATAGTCTTATTACTATGACAGCAAAGTACTCGGTTGAAGAGGCAGATGGAATGAAAGATTATTTTATAGACCCTTCACTTTTGATCCGACCTCCAAATAGTCATGATACAATAGCTTTTGAAGAATCAATTCAAAAGGCTATACAAACCTGTCATCCTACTGATCAAGCTAGAATTAAAAGGATTATTGAAGTTCTTACAGTTCCGGAAGTTATTGGGAATCATGGCGAGGTATATCCTTGGGTTGCTTATCAGTTTGACCATACTGTAATAGTTGCGGCAGCAACAATATTTACTGCATTGAAAAATGATGTGAAGATGGCTGAACAGATTGCGATTGAGGTTGTTTCTGGAAGAGCAAAAATGGAAACGTTTAGTTTTAATAAAATTATTCCTTTAGCTTTTGCTAAATCAAGTTATTTAAATCAAGGTGATTCTTTAGATCTAAAAATTATGATTGCTGCTTTTGATTCAACTGAAGCGATGAACTTGGAATATTATATAGATGATACAACACATTCGGGTGAACCATTGATTTATAACGGTGAACCAGGAGATGCATTAAAATTAAGCGGTGGAGTTGGTACACATTTTGTGGAGGGAACGATTGAAGTGAAAGAAAAAGGGGCAGTTAAAAAGAAACCTTGGACGTTTAACTATAGTGTTGGAGCACCAACTGCTACTGTAGCTAATGCAGATTTAGCAGTGCTTTACAAAGGTTGGGAGAATAAACTTAAAATTTCTGCTTCAGGATACGATCCAGAAACAATAAAGATTAGTTGTTCAGGGTGTAGTATTTCTAAAAAAGGAGAGTTTTATATAGCTAAACCTGGAAATGGTAAAATAGCAACAATTAGTGTTTCTGCAACAGGTGACAATGGACAAAATGTAAAGTTAGTTGCAGAGGAATTTAGAATTTTTCCTTTACCATTGCCTAAACCATATTTTGCGAATCAAACATTTGATAAGCCAACTATGAAAAAAGGAACAGCAATTTCTGCTTCTCAAGTTTTAGCTAAGTTGGGAGATAGCCCATTAAATGTGAAATATACTGTTACAGGCTTTAAAATGATTATATCTAAAGCAGGTAAAATCGCTGAATTAAAAGCTAGAAATGGAAGGCTTACTAAGGAAATGAAAGCTGCTATTAAGAAAATGCCAAAAGGAACTTCATTAACTTTTGTTGGAGTTTCAGCATCTGGACCTAGTGGTAAGTCCGCACCAATTGGAGGATTGTCCTTCAAGTTAATTTAATAACTAAAATTATTTGGTATGTTAAAATGTATAAAAATAATCGCTTTACAACTAGTATTTTTTATTGGTTTATCAACTACTGTTTTGGCTCAACTTCCTAGTACAGGAGTTTCGTCATCAGGTGTTTTAGATGGGGTTTATGTACAAGAACATATACCAACTAAAAGGGTTATTCAATACCCACATTTGCGAGAAGCCGATGTTATGTGGTCAAAGCGCGTCTGGAGAACAATTGATTTACGTGAAAAGTTAAATCATCCGTTGTACTATCCAGAAGAGCCATTAGCAGACCGTATGTCTTTGTTCGATGTTATTAGATATGGAGTTTTTGAAGAGGGAAGTTTGACTATCTATGATTTAACGGCAGATTTTGACGATAAATTTAGATTTCCAGTTAAACCAGATAACGGAAATATTAATGATCCGGCTTTTAGGAAACTTTTAGATGAATTTTTCGGAACGGTTTCTCAAGTTGCAAGACTTGACCCTGAAACAGATGAATTTGTATATGATGATGCGGGCGACCAAATATATGATAGTGTTGCAGAAGCTTATACTTCGAGAGATATTATTCGTTATGAGATAAAGGAAGATTGGTTCTTTGATAAACAGAGATCTGTTATGGATGTAAGAATTATTGGAATTTCTCCGGTTGTATATTTTAGAAATGAAGAGACTGGTGACATAATGGGTCCTAAAAATTTATTTTGGTTGTATTTTCCTGAATGTCGTTATGTATTTCAAAACTTTTTTGTATATAATACATCTAATGATGCTATGCGAATGTCTTTTGACGATTTATTCTGGAAAAGACAATTTTCAAGCTATATTCACAAAGAAACAAATGTATTTGATAGAACAGTAAATCCTAGTTGGGATGGTCTTGACGCTCTTTTGGAGTCTGAAAAAATTAAACAAGAGATGTTCAAGATTGAACATGATGTTTGGCATTTGTAAAAAGAACAATTATTTAATTATTTTAAAATACCCACTGAAATGTGGGTATTTTTTTTTGTATAAAATAGAATATGATTTCAGCAAGTAAAATTTCGTTGTTTCTAGGGGGGAAAGAACTATATTCAAATGTCTCTTTTCAAATAACCAAGGCGGATAAAATTGGTTTAACAGGTAAAAATGGGGCAGGTAAATCAACTTTACTTAAATTAATTACTGGTGAGTTTAAAATTGATGAGGGAAACTTATCTGTTATAAAAGACGCTAAAGTTTGTTATTTACCCCAAGAAATTATGTCATCTTCTACTCGTCCTGTTTTAGAGGAGGTTCAAGCTGCCAACGAAGAAATAGTTGAGATTGATAAGAAGTTGGAGGAAATCAATCACCAGTTAGCTACACGAGAAGATTACGAGTCGGATTCTTATATGCAGTTATTGACTGACATAAATGAACTAAACGAGGAATTTGTTTTAAAGGGTGGTCAAGGCGTTGGAGAACAAGCTGAAATGATTCTTAAAGGGCTTGGTTTTTCGCCATCTGAACTTTTTAAACCATTTAATGAATTTAGCGGAGGTTGGCAAATGCGTGTGGAATTAGCAAAATTACTTGTTCAAAATCCGGATGTCTTATTGTTAGATGAGCCCACAAATCACCTTGATATTGAATCTATTCAATGGTTGGAGAATTATTTAAAGAAATTTTCGGGTGCTATTCTCCTTATCTCTCACGATAGAATGTTTTTGGATGCTATTACCACTAGAACAATGGAGATTAATGCGGGAACAGTATATGATTATAAGTTGAGCTATTCTAAATACTTGGTTAAAAGAGAGGAAGAGTTAATACTGCAACATGCAGCTTATAAAAATCAGCAAAAGGAAATTGAAGACACAGAAAAACTAATTAATAAGTTTAGGGCAAAAGCTAGTAAAGCTTCGTTTGCCCAGTCATTGATTAAGAAACTAGATAAAATGGATAAAATTGAAATCGATGAAGTGGATTCTTCTGCTCTTGCTTTTAAATTTCCTGAACCTCTACAATCTGGTAAGATAGTTGCTGAAATTAATGAGGTTTCTAAGAATTTTGCAGATAAAAAAGTCTTTTCGAACCTTGATTTTAATATAGCGAGAGGAGAGAAAATAGCATTGATTGGAAAAAATGGGATGGGTAAGTCCACACTAATTAAAATGTTAGTTGGAGATACCCCTTATGATGGAGGAATAAAATTGGGGCATAATGTAAGTGTTGGCTATTTTGCTCAAGATGAAACTACCAAATTAAATGGGAATAAGACTGTTTTCGAAACTATTGATGATGTTGCTGTCGGAGAAGTAAGAAAAAAAGTAAGAGCAATTTTGGGTTCTTTTTTATTTAGAGACGATGATGTAGATAAAAAGGTGAAAGTCCTTTCAGGAGGAGAAAAAACTAGATTAGCATTGTGCAAATTGTTACTAGAACCCTATAACTTCTTAATCTTGGATGAACCAACAAACCACCTTGATATAGTGTCTAAGGATGTTCTGAAGGAAGCCTTGAAAAAGTATACTGGGACGTTGTTACTTGTTTCTCACGATAGAGATTTCTTAGATGATTTAACTGAAAGAATTTATTACATAAAGAATCAGGGCATCAGCATTTATTTTGAAAAAGTAAATAACTTCTTAAATAACCTAAATATTGAAATACAAGAAGCTGCAACGCCCAATAAAAAAGTTGCTGTAAAAGGTAATACACTAGGGGTCTCTTATAAAGAGAAAAAACAAGCGAAAAACGAATTGCGTAAGTTTAAGAATAGATTTTCCAAAGTCGAGAACCAAATTGAAACGCTAGAAACTGAAGTAAAGCAACTTGAAGCTAAAGTTGGTGAAATGGATTACTCTTCTAATGAACAGGCAAACGAATTGTATAATGAGATTAAGGAGAAAAGAGATCGATTAGATGATTTAATTATTGAATGGGAAGATCTTACAGAAAAAATTGAAGGATTATCGTCTATTGTCAATTAATGTAGAGTCGTATTCCCCATCTTCATAAGTACCATGGAATATTAAAACTTCGTTTTCATCCCACTCTTTAACATCTCCGTGGTACTTGTTCTTTTTGAAAGTTGTTTCTGATTTTTTTGTGCCAGATGTATAAAATGTGGTTAAAACACCTTCAATTTTACCCTTGTTGTAATTTATTGTCTCCAATGTGTCGCCTTTTTTATTCAACTTAAAACACATACCAGTAAAAGGAGATTTTCGGTTTTCAATATAAAAATGATTGTATAAATGGTCTAACGTAAGGTTGTCACAAATACAGCCTCTAGCGTCGTCAGAGTTATTTGCCCCTGACTTGCAGGCGGTAACTAAGCAAATCAAAACGAATATAATTACATTGTATTTCATAAATTATTATTGCCAATAAAGTTTATTTAGCTTATTCAAGCTCTGCATTCAATTGTATTAACTTGTTGTACTTATTGCCTGCTGATTAAAATGTATTTTAAACAATATAACCTACAATCATAAATAAAATTTCAACATAAATGGCTAGAACTGCTATTTTTATAATAAAAACTTTGCCTAGCAAGGTTGTTTTAAATTGTGTTTCATTTTCAGGCGATTTGGAAGTCAAAATCCTCAAAAAAATACAAAATAAATGGATTTATAAGAATGTGTAAAATGATTAAAAAAATCAATTATAGTGCAATTTTTACGTGAAAAAGAGCAAAATAGTTCAGAAAAGACTCAAAAATAGATAAAATATCTATTTTGTTGCTAAGTGTAATTTGAATAATTTCATTGAATTGATCTAGAAGAATTTGGGTATTAATGTGGAATTCGTTGAGGAGACTCCAAAATTGACGGCAGAAATTCGGGAGCGGTTATATAGAACAATTAAAAAAGTAGTGGGTATTTCAAAATGTTTTGACCAATCGCAAAAGGAAAAGCCCTAATCAACTGACTACAGGTTAATTAGGGCTTTGTTTTGTACCCACGGAGGGAGTCGAACCCTCACGCACATAGTGCACTACGACCTCAACGTAGCCCGTCTACCAGTTCCAGCACGTGGGTAGGCCTGCAAATATAGAAATAGTTATGGAGTTAGAACTTAAAAAGACTAATCCCCTTCTGGCACTTCTTCAAATGAAAATGGAATGTCTAGTTTAGATGAAAAATAATAGCCTTCGTCTAGTATTTGGTCATCATCTTCATCATATTTCCAAACAATAGATACATTTTTACCATCCTGCTTTATTTTTTCCGTAATTAATAGTATTTCGAATATCATTTTAAAAGAAATAGAATTGATATAGTCAAGAAAAAAAATAAGTTTAAGATTTTGCTTATCAGAGTTTCCAAAGTTTTTCACCCATTGAATTAAAGGAGAATAAAACTCACTCGCATTTTCAGGTATTGACCTTCCAATTATTTCAATAAGCTCCTTTTCAAAATTACATCTTATTGCTGGTGTTGATTCAGTAGCTTCTATTGAAATAGGGTTCATACTATAAATATAATAATAAATGTTTTATGTGCAATTTATAAAGGATGTTCCTAGAGTTTAATGCGAAAAAAAGCCTCCCCATAAATGGAAAGGCTTTTTTGTGATTCAGCTGGGGTTCGAACCCAGGACCCCATCCTTAAAAGGGATGTGCTCTACCAGCTGAGCTACTGAATCAAGATGTCAATCATCACTATCGATTTTCTGTTAGCGGGTGCAAATATACTAGCATTATTTAATTTCGCAAGTTCGGAATAAAAAAAATAAAACTTTATTTCTATCTTCGTTATTCGAAACCTTTTTGAGCTTTATCTAGGGCAATGAAAGAATAATAAAACAGCATGAAATTCAGCAATATTACAGTAGGAATACAGCAGAAACTAATGGATGTTGTTGGAGACAATTATTGCTTGACAGAAAAAAGTAGTAAAGAAGATTATTGCCACGATGAAACTGAGGATCTAAATTTCCCGCCAGAAGTAGTAGTTAAACCAGCAAATACAAATGAGGTGAGTGAGATTATGAAACTTGCATTTGAGTATAACATACCTGTTACTCCTTGCGGTGCTAGAACCGGGTTGAGTGGTGGTGCTTTATGTGTTTATGGTGGAATAGCACTTTCAATGGAACGTTTTAATAAAATTGTAAAAATTGATGAAGATAACCTTCAGGTAATTACGCAAAGTGGAGTTATCACACAAGAATTGCAGGAGGCTGTTCTCGAAAAAGGGTTGTATTACGCTCCTGACCCTTCAAGTAGAGGTACTTGTTTTATTGGTGGTAATATTGCTGAAAACTCGGGCGGCCCTCGAGCAGTAAAATATGGTGTGACAAAAGACTTTGTGTTAAACCTTGAAGTGGTTTTACCAAATGGAGAAGTAATAGAAACAGGCGCTAATACATTAAAAAACTCAACGGGATATAACCTTACTCAATTAATGGTTGGAAGTGAAGGAACTTTGGGGATTGTTACCCAAGCAACGCTCAAATTAATTCCCTGTCCAAAGCAAAATATGCTAATGTTGGTGCCTTTTACTTCTGCAGAGAAAGCCTGTGAAGCCGTAGCTTCAATATTTAAAGCTGGAATTACTCCTTCTGCAATGGAATTTATGGAAAGAGATGCAATTCAGTGGACAATGGACTTTACAAAAGAAAGCCCTATTAAATTAAAAGATAATGAACAAGCACATTTGCTAATTGAAGTGGATGGAAACGATACGGAGGTCTTATTTAAAGAATGTGAGGTGATTGCTGCGGTGGTTGAAGAGTTGAATTGTGGTGAAATAATGTTTGCTGAAACAGAAGCACAAAAAGATGCCTTATGGTTTTTAAGAAGAAGGGTGGCAGAAGCTGTAAAAGCTACATCTATATACAAAGAAGAAGATACAGTAGTGCCAAGATATAATTTACCTAAGCTACTTAAAGGGGTAAAGGATATAGGTGCTAAATATGGATTTAAATCTATTTGTTATGGACACGCTGGTGATGGTAATCTTCATATTAATATTATTAAAGGAGAAATGAGTGATGATGCATGGAATAATGAATTAACGAAAGGGATTAGAGAGTTGTTTGAACTAACGGTTGCTTTAGGAGGTACGCTTTCTGGAGAACATGGAATTGGTTATGTTCAGAAGCAGTATATGGACATTGCTTTTACAAAAGTAGAATTAGAATTAATGAAAGGAATAAAGAAGCTCTTCGATCCAAAAGGGATTCTCAACCCAGGAAAAATATTTGCATAAAAAAAGCCACATCAATTGATGTGGCTTTTTTAGTATGTACAGAAATAATGTTATTTAATACCCTGCATCCATCTTTTCATTATTGGAGAAACAATAAACGCTAGTATTGCAAACATAAAAGAGATTAATGCTATTTGAGCAAATATCTTAGCGTATGTTGCAAGGCCTCTAATTGGAGACACTTGTCTTTTGTGACTTTCTAGAGCTGAGTTAAAAGAAAAAGCAGCATTTGCCCATTCAGCATTTTCTTTTACCATTGAAGTTTCTAGAGCAATTAATTTTTCTGCTTTCAATTTCCATTTTGGAGTAACTTTCTCTAATTCATGCTTTCTTTCCTCTACAGTTAGCGTTGTATCTTTACCACTCAATAAATCATATGCCTCTTCGAAAGAAGGCATATTTGCTTTCTCTTGGAAAACTTGATTGTAACGATGATAGTCTAAAATTAAATTTCTTTCTGTAAAACTATTAAGAGTGGTCAATGTTGGTGTTATCTTATCCGAAGCTTCAACTATTGGCCCTTTCGCTGCTACCCAAGATTCATTAACACTATCCATTAGGTTAAATGTTTGGTTGTATGAATTTAACTGAGCTGTTTCTGGGTATTTCACTTTAGCCTCATTTATGGTAAACAAAGTATCTGATGCTTTAAAGGTTATTTCTGCAGAACTCAATGAGTCTGTGTATTTAGAAATTGGACCAAATGTTTCTTTCTTTAAAACGGTAGTACTCCCATTTGATTCAACTGAAACGCTTTTCCAATGTATATTTGTGTCTACAATAGCACCATGTGCTTTATCGTATTCATAATTAAATTTTCCTACAGCATTTTGATCACATCCTGAAGCCCAAGTAGAAAAGTTGAAAAATATGTTATCCTCTTGCACATATTCAGTTTCACTAACGGTAGGAATCGTCATTTTTGCAATAACTCCAGATATATGATGAGCAAATGATGAAGATAAAAACCAAACTCCCATCATAAAGGATACAAGAAAAGCAGGAGATAACTCTGTAACTTTAGATAAGCCTATCGGCGAAGCGAAAAGTTCACCAGTAGTTATTAGTAAATATCCTAACATTAAGAACATCATTGGCACTAACCCTGTCGTTCCCATATAAGGAGCACTCATAGCGAATACCAAAAACCCTAGTCCTAATTGTAAAATACCTAAACCAAACTTAATAGTAGTATTAGGGTTTTTTCTCTTTTTATCTAACCATACCCACATCATAGAGAATGGTACAGCTAGCAAGATGATATAACCTGCGTTTATCGAATTGGTTTGCGCTGCATTTAATAGAACAAGATCGACATTTTTCTCAGCAAATAATGTTAATGATGAACCAGCTTGCTCAAAGAAAGACCAGAATATTGTGATAAAGAATGTCAAAACTATAATAGCTCCCAGTTTTTTAATATCTGATTTATTCAATTTAGTAGCAGACAAATAAACTAGGTAAATAATAACTAAACTTAATAGTGACCAAAGTAAGAACTCCATCAACTTAAGATGTACGAAAGGAACTTCAATTTCACTTTTGTTTACTAAAAAAGCAAATAAAGGAACGGAAGCAAAAGCTGCAGCATAAATCCAAACCAGGATATTAAATCCACCGTATTTTTTTTCGTTATACGGAGCTGGCTGATGCCCTTGATCTCCAAAAACATTCTTTCTATCTCCTCTCCAAAACACAACAATTCCAGCTAACATTCCAATACCTGCAGCAGCAAAACCATAGTGCCATCCATATGAATGCCCTAACCATCCACATACCAATGGAGAAAGGAATGCACCAAGGTTAATACCCATATAAAATATCGTAAAACCGGCATCTCTTCTTTTATCCCCTTCATTATAAAGGTTTCCAACTAATGTAGATATGTTTGGTTTAAAAAATCCATTACCGATAATTAATAAACCTAATGATAAAAAGAATATAGATTCGCTTTCAAATGCCATGGTAAAGTGCCCAATACACATCAAAATTCCACCAAGCATCACAGAGTTTTTCTTTCCAATTATTCTATCGGCAAGCATTCCTCCAATTGCCGGAGTAAAGTAAACTAAAGCTCCATAGGCTGCATAAATAGAGAATGCAACCTCCTCACCGTTCATCAAATCTTTAAAGAGTTGGGTCGATAAATACAGAACCAATAAGGCTCTCATTCCATAGAAACTAAAACGTTCCCACATTTCAGCGAAAAATAAATAAAATAGCCCTTTAGGGTGTCCGAACATTTCTCCTTGCTCGCTTAGTTCTAAATTTTCGTTACTTGAAGTTTCTTCACTCATAATTCATATGTATTTTATACGAGCCCGAAAGTACATTTTTTTTTTGAAATGATATGTAGAGAATCTGTTTTGAGCGATATCTTTTACTGTTCTATCTAAATTATTTAATTTCTATCTGTAAAAAGGTGTGATTATTAGCTTGTTAATGATATTTTTGTGAGCCAAAATAAAAGACCATGAAATTAATACAACTTTCTACATTCATATTTATTATCTTATTAACTTCTTGTGGAGTATCTGATAAAGAAGAAGTGATGGATGAGTCTATTGTTGCTGAAGAATCAAATGAATGTGACAGAGTTTGGTCCGAAGATGAAATAGATTATCATACATTATCCAATTATATGGATGTATATGTGTCCCATATACACTTAGATGTTGAAATTTCTTTTGATGAGAAAAAATTATTCGGTAGTGCTACGCACACTATTGAGAACCCTTGCAATAAAGACATAATTGTTTTTGATTCTCGATCTTTAGATATTACATCAATTACTCTAAATGATGGAGAGGAAGCTACTTATGAATTAGGAGAATTGGATGAACTTTTGGGGCAATCAATTACGGTGCAAATAAATGAAAACACCGAATTGGTAACCATTAATTATTCTACAACTAATGGAACTAGAGCATTAGATTGGTTAGTGCCTGCTCAAACAGCAGGAAAACAGAACCCGTTTATGTATACACAAGGTCAGGCTGTATTAACAAGAACTTGGCTTCCTTGTCAAGACACTCCTGGGCGAAGAATAACTTATTCTGCAAAAGTGAAAGTTCCTAATAACTTAATGGCAGTAATGAGTGCTTCAAATCCTACAGTTAAAAATGAATCTGGGATTTATGATTTTGAAATGAATCAGTCCATTCCAACCTATTTGATGGCGATTGCAGTAGGTGATTTAGAGTTTATTGAAATAGATGAAAGAACGGGTGTTTACTCAGAACCATCTATGATTGATGCTTGTAGATATGAGTTTGGTGATATGGGTAAAATGGTTGACGCAGCGGAAGGTCTTTATGGGAAATATCAGTGGGAAAGATACGATGTAATCGTGTTGCCTCCAAGCTTTCCATTTGGAGGAATGGAGAATCCAAGATTAACTTTTGCCACGCCAACAATTATAGCCGGTGATCGTTCTTTAACAACTTTAGTAGCGCATGAGCTGGCCCATTCATGGAGTGGAAATTTGGTTACAAACTCTAACTGGAATGACTTCTGGTTGAATGAAGGTTTTACAATGTACTTCGAAAGAAGAATTATGGAGGAACTGTACGGTAAGGACTATGTGGATATGTTGGCATTACTAGGATACCAAGATTTATTGGCGTCTATATCATCTTTAGAGCCTAAAATGCAAATGCTTAAGCTAAAAATGAAAGGAGTTAATCCAGATGATGCAGTTACGGATATCGCTTATGAAAAAGGATATTCTTTTTTACGTTTAATTGAAGAACTTTCAGGACGTGAAAAGTTTGATGTTTTCATAAAAGATTACTTTACCACTCATAAATTCCAAACAATGACAACAGAGGTATTCATTGCATATCTTAAAGAAAATTTATTGGAGCCAAATAGTATTGAGTTTAATTTGAATGAATGGGTTTACGAATCGGGACTTCCTGAAAACTGTCTTGTGGTTGTTTCTGAAAGATTTAATTCGGTTGAAGCCCAATTAACTTCTTTTTATGAAACAAATAATGCCAGTTCTGTTACTCCGCAAGATTGGTCAACGCATGAATGGTTGCACTTTATTCGTCATTTTAAGCCGGAAACCACGGTAGATCAAATGGCTATATTGGATGATGCTTTTCATTTAACACAATCAGGTAATTCTGAAATAGCAGCTATCTGGTTTGAAAAAAGTATAAATGCTGGTTATAACAACATAGATGTAGAGTTAGAAGCATTTTTAATGAGAGTAGGTCGAAGAAAATTTTTACAACCACTTTACAATGCCTTAGCAGCAACCCCCGATGGAAAACAAAAAGGCTTGGACATCTACGTTAAAGCTAGGGATAACTATCACTTTGTATCTGTGAGTACAATAGATGCAATTCTCGGTTATTCACCAAGTTAGCACTACCATTCTTCCTATAAAGTCTTTATCCAAAATTAGTGTCGAATTGGATTAAATCTCTAACTTTGGGTAACAAAGTACTTTTAAAAGAATTTTTATGACTGAAAAAGAAGAACAATTAGGACATTTATCCGAGATAAGAAACTTGATGGAGAAATCATCTCGGTTTTTATCCTTAAGTGGGTTGACAGGAATATTTGCGGGGGTGTATGCTCTGATAGGCGCATACTTAGTTTATAGTGACTTTAACATTATATCTTCTGATACTGCTAGCGTTAGTTACTCCGAATTTATTGAAACCGCCAATACTGGAACCGATTCAGTAATTCTAAAAATTCAATCACTATTTATCATAGGAGCAATTGTTTTGGTATTGTCGCTTGTTACAGGTTATATTTTTACAACTAGAAAGGCAAAGAAGCAAAATTTAAATGTATGGGACAGCACCACCAAAAGAATGGTTGTTAGCCTTTCTATTCCTTTAATTGCTGGGGGTATATTTTGTTTAATTTTAATTAAGCACGAAGTTGTTGGCTTGATTGCTCCTGCAACGCTTATTTTTTACGGACTAGCATTGTTAAATGCAAGTAAGTACACATTTAACGATATTAAATATTTAGGGGTTTTGGAAATTATTCTTGGTTTAGTTTCTGCATATTATATTGGGAGAGGGCTGCTTTTTTGGGCAGTTGGATTTGGTGTTCTTCATATCGTGTATGGAACTGTTATGTATTTTAAATACGATCAGAAAAAATAGTGATTCCGTGCAAGGGTTTAATCAATTAAATAAAGCTTTTGATAGTCGTGTAAGATTAGGTCTTATGTCTATTCTTGTTGTGAATGATTGGGTTAGTTATAAAGATATAAAAGAAAACCTCAGCCTAACAGATGGTAATTTGGCAAGTCATGTCTCATCGCTAGAGAGAATTAAATATGTAGAGGTAAAAAAACAATTTATTGGGAAGAAGCCACAAACAACTTATAAAGCAACAAAACTGGGGAGAAAAGCTTTTGCTGACCATATTAATGGATTAGAAAAGATACTGAAAGGACAATAATTTTTTTATTTTCGACATAACTTTGAAAAGCAAAGTACTTTGCTTTTGGTTAGTTTGCGGAGATGCCACTTTTTTCTCAAATTTCCCAAATTATTGGATACTTGTTTTTTCCATAATTGTCAAAGTCAAACCTTGTAGATCAAAGCTGAATTATACATTTCCCTATATTTATCTATAATTAAAGATAATAATCTCATTTCGAACATATTTTATTTAAGAGAATAGTAAAAAAGCCTTACTATTATTAAAATATTTCTATTTTTGCTAAATAGGAATATTCAAAAATCAAGAAATGAAAAAAAATATGCTTAAGTGGAATGTAATAGCCCTCGTTGGCTTGGTAATTGGTTTTTCAAGTTGCGGGGAAGAGGTTAGTCCAGAACAGGAAAAAGTTGTTATAGAAGAGAATGTTGTTGTTGAGGATACGAATTTATTGGATATGATAGAATTAGATCCGGACATGGCTTATTCAGTTCCAACTCCAAATGAGTTGTTTGCAGTAATAAAAGAATCAGGTGTTTTATATGATGGATCGATATTAAATTCACCTGATAACAGAGAAAAGTATACTTCTAAAAAAATTCAAGCTCTTAATTTTGGTGTATATTTTGCTGACTTAGCTTTTGCTAGTAATTTTGAAGAAAATGCTTCAATTCTAAGTTATTTTGGTGCAATTAAAGTTTTAAGTGATGAGCTTGGAATCTCTAATGCGTTGGATGCAGCGATTTACGAAAAAGTTGAATTCAATCTTGAAAATGATGACTCTGATTCTTTATTGTTTCTTTCAAATGATACTTATTTTGAAGCGTATTCTTATTTGGAAGAGAATGAACGAGGTTCGACTTTGGCATTAATTGTGCTTGGAGGCTGGATTGAAAGTTTATATATAATGACCAACTTAGGAGAGTATGAAGAAGGTAGCAATTTAGTAGATCGAATCGGAGAACAAAAACTTACGGTTGGGAATTTAATGGGATTTATGATGAAATACCAAGACGATTCAAATGTTACTGAAGTAATGGAAGAGTTAGCGGATATTGAAGAACTATTTTGGAGTTTTGAAGAGGAAGAAGGTGATGATGTTTCAACCTCACAAGAAGAGGATGTATATGTTCTTTCAGGAGGTTCTACAATTATGGTTTCGGCTGAACAATATGAGAAATTGAAAGAATTAGTTTCTGAATTAAGAAACGAGATAATTGAAGGGGAACTTTAAAAGATAAAATTTAAGTTATGAAAAGATTATTTACAAACCTGTTATTAGTTGCTTTAGTTATAGCACCTAGTGCTTTGTTTAGTCAAAACTGTAGAAATATTGTTAAGTACTGTGACCATGCTAAGCGAGAGGGATTTTTACGCAATGGGCAGTCTTTAAGTGGAGCCTTTGCGCAAGGAGATACTGCAGAAATTACTGTTGTTGTTTATAAAAACATGGAGTACAGAATGTCTCTTTGTTCGCCAACTCACGATGAATTAGATGGGAAATTTGAATTCAAAATTGTCGAAAAGATTACAAAGCCATATTGGGATGAAAAAAAAGTTTCTGAAGTAGAAGAAGTCGCAATGCTTGATGAGAATGGCGATGATATGTATGACGATTTTGGTGATATTATCTATGAAGAGGTAGCGACAATTAAAACAATTAAAAGAAGGCGTTACAAAAAACAAGATGTTGTACGTTACGACAACAAAAAGGATGAAGATGCTCAAGAATTTGTCTTTATTTCTGATAAAACAAGAAAATTAACTATTAAAGTTTATATACCTTTACCTGAAGGAGGTGACGAAAGTCAAGGTCTTGAGGCAGAAACCTATGCTTGTGTTGGTTTGTTGATTGAGCACCAACCAGGACCAACAACTGGATTTAGTAGATAAAATTTGATAACTTTATTTAAAGCCCTGCTCATTATGAGTAGGGCTTTTTTATTTTTGGGAAATGAATATAGAAGAGATATTAAAGAAAAGTAAGAAAATTGTAATAACAACACATCAATCTCCAGATGGTGATGCAATAGGATCTTCATTAGCATTGTTTGGTTACTTAGTAAAAAAAGGATTTGATGTAAGTGTCATTGTTCCAGATAGCTTTCCCAAGTTTTTAAAGTGGATGAAAGGAACAGATAATATACATGTTTACGACTATGAGGAAAATGTTGTAAAAAGACTAATAAGTGAAGCGGATTTAATATTTAGTTTAGATTACAATGATTTAACTCGAGTAGGAGGTGTTGGAGATTTAATTACAAAGTCTACTGCTTATAAAGCAATGATTGATCATCATCTGCATCCAGTGGACTTTGCAGATTGGATGTGTAGTGATACATCATCTTGTTCTACAGCTCAACTCATCTATAACTTTATTGAATATTTTAATGATTTGGATTTAATCGATGATCAAATAGCAGAAGGCATTTATTGTGGTATAATGACTGATAGCGGATCATTTAGATTTCCTTCTGTCCAAGCTAAAACACACTTGATTGCAGCGGACTTAATAAACAGAGGGTTAAATCATTCTCGAATCCATGAATTAGTACACGATGTAAACACGTTACCCAAATTACATTTATTAGGTTTTGCTTTAAATGAAAAACTAAGGGTGTTACCAAATGTGCCTGTTGCGGTTATAGCAATAAGTGGTGAGGAATTAAGCCGGTTTAACTACAAGAAAGGAGATACCGAAGGTTTAGTTAATTACGCGTTATCTCTAGAGGGGATTGAAATGGCAGCATTTATCAAGGAAGATGATAATAAAGTAAAAATGTCATTTCGATCAAAAGGAGATATCGCTGTGAATGAGTTTTCAAGCCAGAATTTTAGTGGAGGGGGGCATAAAAATGCAGCTGGTGGTGTTAGTTTCACATCATTTGAAGAAACAGTGAAATTATTCGAATCTAAAATTGTTGAATTTTTGAAATGAGAATACTTATTGTAATACCAATATTTTTTATGTTCAACTGTCAGCCCAGGCAGGAGGTAGAGGTTTTTGACGAACCTGATTCAGAAATATCAATAACTAAAGAGGAATCGATAGAAATGCACCGAATGTGGGTAAAAGATGAATCCTATAAAATTGATCGATATATCGAACGACACAATTGGGATGCAATTTCTACAGCATCTGGGGTTAGGTATTGTATATATGAAAAAGGTAGCGGTATGTCAATAGAGAAAGACATGCTCATTACAGTTGAATTTGATGTGAGATTGATTGATTCGGATACCACGCTTTGTTATACCTCTGATGAAAATGGAGAGCACACTTTTTTAGTTGGAATGGATAATGTAGAATCGGGATTACATGAGGCTGTTAAATATTTACATGTTGGAGATCGAGCCTATATCATACTTCCTCATTTTGCAGCTCACGGCCTGTTGGGGGATATGAATAAAATTCCACCATTGTCCACTGTGCTTTACGATATTTATGTTGTAGATGCGAAAAATAAATAAAAATATATCCATATTATTCTTGGCTACCAGTATCTTAATTGGCTGCGAAACAGAAACTCCCGAATATTTTCTCACCGAAGGAGGGTTGAAGTATAAATATCAAGATATAGTTGGAGAGGGTAAAGAACCTCAAGTTGGAGATGTATTGTCTGTAGCAATGAAATGGAGTACTATTCAAGATTCGGTGTTCTATACATCAGTTAATACAGGTTATAACGGTGCCGATATTGTAAAGTTGCAAAAACAAACTCAACCTGGAGGAATAGAGGAGGGGTTTGCAAAGTTAAAAGAAGGCGATAGTGTTACGTTCTATATTAACCCCGAAAGATTTTTTAAGGAGTATATTCAGGCAGAAACACCTGCTTTCCTAATTAGTGATGCTGAAATGAAAATTGACATTCGATTAATTAAAGTTCAAAGCAGCAAGGAGTATGAGTTAGCTTTAATTGAATGGCAGCGCCTTAAGGATTTTGAAGAATTTCAAAAAATAGAAGAGACATTGGATTATTGGAAAACCAGTGGAGATTCCATAGTTGAAGTTGATGGATTGTATATAGTCTATAATGCTATTGATAAAGGAAAGACTATAAATTACAATGAGGTTTTCGAGCTTCATTATATAGCTGCTTTTACGAATGGTCAGGAGTTCTACAATACATATAATAACGGTCACCCAGATGAGTTTCAATTTGGTCAAAACGGACAAATGGTGGAGGGACTTAAAAATGCCATTTCAATAATGAAATACGGGCAAAAAGCTAAGGTTTTAATACCTTCTGATATTGGTTTTAAAGCAAAAGGGTCAGCAGGAAACATTGTCCCACCGTATACACCTGTCATTTATTATCTAGAAATTTTACCTAAGGTTGATGAAGGTGTTTTTATTGAAAAGTAAATTCAAATTCTTCTACTGGAACCATTTCGACTGGTACATCAACTAAGTCAGCGAACATCTTACCTTCTTCTTCCAAATCAGGATCGTCACTTTCAAAATACCATTTTACATTAATATTGTTACCTGCTTTTTTAATGTTTTCAAATCGCTTAAATATTTCATAAAGTAATTTTGACGAACTCGTATTAAAATATTCAAGTTTTACCTCAATATTAGTCTGAGGTGCAGTCTTTTTAGCATAAGCATCTATCCAAGCTAATACAGGGGTGTATATATCAATTACATTTTCAGGAAGAGATCTTCCCCAAATTTCAAAATTTCCATTTGGATCTAAAATAATATGTGGTGATTTCCAGCTTCCTTCTATTTGTAACTTTTCCATGTGAAATGATTTTAATACTAAAATAGTCTTAATTTTTTAGATTTATTATGAATAATTCATTTTGTTGCTAATTAATTAGCAAATAAGGAACATACAAGGTCTTTTATTTAAATTAGGAGCGTGTTTTTTCCAATCAAGAATCTTTTTAGATTGAATAAACTCATTCTCCAAAGATATGTCTGCAGCTAAGCATAGATTTGTGTTAGGAGCACAATGCTTTAGTAAATCTTCTATTAAATGATTATTCCTGAATGGAGTTTCCATGAAAATTTGCGTAACTCCACTTAATGCTTGTCTCTCCAGTTCTTTAATTTTTTTAATTCTCAAGTTCCTTTCCTTTGGAAGGTATCCATTAAAACAAAAATTTTGTCCATTCATTCCACTTGCGATTAGTGCCAGTAAAATAGATGAAGGTCCTATCAATGGAACAACTTTAATGTTTTTGGAATGCGCGATACTTACAATGTCACTTCCTGGGTCTGCAATCCCCGGACATCCAGCTTCACTAATTACACCAATATTGTTTCCTTCCAGTGCTGGGTTTAAAAATGATTCAAGCTCAATAGATGAGGTGTGTTTATTTAAAACAAAAAATTGTAATTCATCGATCTTAATTTCCCTTTCCACTTTCTTTAAAAAACGCCGAGTGGTTTTGATATTTTCAACAATAAAATACTTGGTGTCAATTATTATTTGTTGAACATTTTTAGGGATTACAGAGTCAATGGTTGAGTCACCTAAGGTTGTTGGTATCATGTAAATTTTACCTTTTTCCATTATGATATTTTCTTTGTAATCATTTCACAAGCCGCATCCAGTAGTTGATATACTTTTTCAAATCCATCATCACCACCGTAATAAGGGTCTGGAACAGGTGTATTATCTTCAGGGGTTATTTCGTTCAATATAAGCCGTACTTTTTCTATATCTTCATTTGAGTTTGCTAAAGAAACGATATCCGATAAGTTAGAGCCGTCCATAGCATAGATAATATCAAAATCTTCGAAATCAGTAGAGGAAAATTGTCTAGCTTGTTGATGCGAAATATCGATACCATATTTATTAGCTATTGCTACAGCCCGATGGTCAGGTCCTTGTCCAACATGCCAGCCTCCTGTGCCAGCAGAGTCAACTTTTATGTCGAGTCCTTTACTGTTCGCTTTTGATTGTAATATGCCTTCTGCAAGCGGAGAACGACAGATATTACCTAAACAAACCATTAAAATTTTCATAATTAATCTTTGTCGCAAAAATAGGTAAAGAACTTTTACAAACTAGCAGCTACTGATTTAGAAAGATTGATTCTGTACCTAAGTAGCATTTCCATTCCGCCTCTTCCATTAGTGGCAACTGACAAACCAGACATATTTAAGTCATAACTCACGCCCAAAGAAAATTCTGAAATATTTAAGAACAGGGTTGTATAAAATGCATCTCCAATTCTCACATAAGTGCCCAATGAGATAGTTGATTTGTCGTAATATCCAGTGTATTTAGAACTTTCTTTAAGGGAGTATATAAAGTCAGTTCCAACTGAAAATGCGGAATTTGGACCTTGTGTAAAGTAAATCATATTTGGTGAAAAGGCTATTTTGGAACCATTTTTACTAAACTCCCCTCCTCCATGTATGGTATATTTTTGATAAAGGTTTTCATTTCCATTAAGCAATGTGTTTTGTGGTTGCAATAGGTGGGCAACAGAAACACCAAAATTTATGGAATTTTGATTGTTAAGTTTTCCAAAGTAATATAGCCCTGAATTAATGTCAAATTGAAAAGATTTATCAGCAACCAACGTTTCGCCATTCTCTAAATTTGAATCAAAAGTTGACCCTGTCCATTGTTGGTCCCAAGTTAAGGATTCCATGCTTGCAAATCTTTGAAAAAATGAAGGTTGAATGCCAAGTGCTAGTTGATGATTATCGGCTACTTCAATTGCGTAATTTATGCTTATGTTAGCAATGTTTGTTGTTAATTGACTATCGCCAGATTTATCGTTGTAAAAATTAACACCTAAACCTAAAAAACTATTATTTGATTTTCCTTTCTTCACTTTAGCATCCAAACTTGCCGAGATTGTATTGTATGGGTTTGAACTAATCGATTTCCATTGGTTTTTAAACCCAGAAAACACTTGGATGTCACCAGGAAAAAAACCAGTGGCTCCCGGATTAATTGCCATTGGTGAGGCATAAAACATACTGTAGTGTCTGTCTTGTTGAGCTTGTCCATTTATGAATATACTTAAGGCTAATATGCTAAATGCTAATTTTCTCATGTCTTTTTGTTTTAACAATTTATTTAACCAAAGTTATGTTTCCTTTTAACGAGCCTTTGTCTCCATTGGCGTATTCGTATTCCAAATAGTAAGCAAAGACACCTGTGTTTTCCGGTTGTCCTTTATAGTTGCCATCCCATCCTGTAGATAGGTCGTTCGATTCAAAAACCTTTTCACCGTATCTATTGTAGATCATAAAAGTAAAAGATGTAATTCCAGAGCCTCTTACAAAAAGTACATCGTTATGCGTGTCATTATTTGGCGAGAATGCAGTTGGTATTCCAATAGCCGATTCTAACTCCTCAATAACTTCTATTGTTTGACAAGTGGTATCTGTACAGCTTGTTGCAGTATATGCAATTAAGCAAATTGAGTATGCCCCTTCAGCGGTATAGCTAACAGATGGGTCGACATCGGTTGACGTTGTTCCGTCTCCTAAATCCCATAAATAACTTACTGCACCGTTAGATGAATTATTGGTAAGCACTAAAGTTTCACCAAGAGAAAGCGGATTGCCAGATAAGTCAAAATCAGCACTAGGAGCACCTGAATTACTGATTGAAATCGGACCATAAGAGTCTGTGCATCCGTTATCATCTGTCACTACCAAAGAGTAATCATTGTTGGTTAAGTTAGTAGCATCTAAGTTTCCAACTACTCCATTCCATGAATATGAATAAGGAGTAGTTCCACCTATAACCGCTATTCCAGTAATTGAACCATTTCCTGCGTAACAATCCTCATTCGTTATATTGATTAGGGCGGGGTCAATTGATGGTCCATCAATAAAACCAACTATAATTGGTCCCATACTAGAAGAACATCCATTTCCATCTGTTACGGTAAGAGTATAAGTTCCTTCTTGTAATCCGGTTGTGTCCTCAGAAATAGAGCTGTTTAAGTCCCAGAAATAAGTATAGGGAAGTAACCCTCCTGAAGCTGTTATTCCAGTAATCGAACCATTTGCAGAAAAGCATGTCTCTGGGCTTACAATAATTGAAGAACTGTCTAATGTTGGTCCAATGTTGTCTATAATAGTATATGGGTTTGTTGTAAATATACACCCTGCATTATCCGTAATTGTAAGTGTGTAAGTTCCTGCTAATAGGCCTGCCGTATCTGCGGTAAGGCTTGTTGTTCCATTCCAATCAAAGGTATAACCTGGAGTTCCGCCAGAAACGGTTATGCCTGTTAATGAACCGCTTCCTAGCGTACATGCATCATTGACTAAAGCTAAAGATGTTGTATCGACTGTTAATCCTAAATTTACAACCGTAATCGGGTTGGATACAACAAAACAACCTAGTGCATCCGTTACAGTAAGTACGTAACTACCTCCTCCTAATAATGCAGTGTCAGCGGTTAAAGTAGTGTTGGTATTCCAACTATAGCTAAGTGGAGCGTTTCCACCAATTGTGGTAATTCCAGCTATTGAACCATTTATTGAACCACAAGTCTCATTTGTTATTACTATACTGGATGTGTCCAACAAAGGAGCTGTGTTGTCAATAACAGTATGGGGTCCTGTTTGGTCTGTACATCCAAAAGCATCCGAAACAATTAACGTGTAGCTACCTGCCGTAAGATCTGCGGTGTCAGCAGATAATGTACTATTACCGTTCCATGAATAAGTAAGCGGAGCTGTTCCTCCCGAAGCTGTTATGCCAGATATGTCACCGTTGGAAAGTGTGCATGATTCATCCGTTATGCCGAGCCCATTGATATCAATGGAAGGCCCTGCAACATCCGTTATTACATGGGGTCCCGAAGAAGTCGAACATCCTAGCCCATCAGTTGCCACTAATGTATAACTACCCGCAGCAACATTTGCTAAATCTTCATTCGTTGAAGCTGAACCATTCCAAGTATAAGTAATAGTTCCTGACCCTCCAGTTGTTGTAATTCCTGTAATTCCACCATTTATATTTCCACAATTTTCGTCCGATATAACTATGCTAGTTGCATCTAAGGCAATACTTGAAGCACTTCCGATAACATAAGTTCCAATAGTCGTTATACATCCCTTTGCATCGATTACCACTAGGGTATAACTACCTGATGAGGCATTCGATAAATCCAATGTTGTTGGCGTTCCGTTCCATTCATAAGTCAATGGAGCAGTTCCTCCCGCTATGGTAATTCCAGAAATTGTTCCGTCACTAAGGCCACAATTTTCATCTCCGATAACAACAGAGGCATCGTTAAATGTAATTGGTGGTGAAATGATTACGGAAACAGGTATTAAATAATTACCTGGACAAGTTCCAACCCAATATGTGGTGTTAGCAGTTAATACTCCTGTTGTTAATGCGTTGGTCCCAATAATATTTCCACCTACTTCGGCATCGTACCAAGTTATAGTTCCAACCAAGGTTCCGGTAACAGAAGCAGTTAAAGTAGATGTGCTGCCACTACAAATTGTGTCATTTGTTGTGGTTAAAAAGAAATTAGATATTGTTTCATTTGGTAACCCAATACCTCCGGATGTTGCTCCATTTGCAGGGAATTCTGTTAATCCGTCCGAATTGGTTATCCCATTTGCTCCTCCATTTGCTGTTCGTGTGATAGCACCATTTGAAATAGATATATAACCACCGCCACCACCACCTCCAGGACCTTCTGCTTCGTCGGTGTTACCAAAACCTCCATCGATAATGATTTGATTTCCACCATTCCCACCATCTACATCAATAGAAATACCAGAAATAGACCCATTAGAATTTAGAATTACGGTTCCACCAGCACCACCTCCACCAGCACCGTCATTTCCTGCAATATTTCCAAACCCAGCACTAGGAGCAGAAACATCTTCTGCTATTTGGCCAAGTGACAATATGCTTCCAGTTCCAGATACATTTCCGTAATTTAGGATGTAAATGATTCCTCCACCGTTTCCTCCACTCCCACCAGTACTGTTAGCTTCGTTTAAATCTCCGGCACCACCACCACCACCAAGGTAAATTTTTCCAGTTGAGTAATCTAGAGGTCTTCCTCCTAAACCACCCCGGTTTTTATGATTATCTCCACCCCATGAAGTGTTTCCAGCAGGAACAGTATTTGCGTTTTGATCGGAACCTGAGAAGGTGAAACCACCTCTTCCTCCTCCAGATCTGGCTACTCCATTAATAGGAGCTGGTGTAACTTCATCTTTTTCGGTTTCTATAGCCCATGCATTATAGTTGCCTTGTGGAACTCCTACTCCGTCAATCCAGTTAGAAACATCACCGGCGTTTCCGCCACCACCGCCGCCGCCATTGTGAGCATTTCCACCACCACCTCCATTAGCTGGAGCTGCTTTACAATAGCTTCCACCATCAAGCGCGTATTCTGCGGTCCACCCTCTAATACTTTCTCCTTTCATTCCTCCTGCATTGGATAATGGACGTGTCCAATGTGCTACACCTAATAAGGATGAGCCCGTATTAGAAACCCCACCTCTAAACCCAAGTTCAGAAGCTGTAATCTCACCATTTATAACTAAGTTATTATTCACTTCAATGGCTAAAACACCACCCGTATTCCCGTTCCATGTTTGTGTTGTTAGCGTTCCATTAATAGTCAAATCTTCGAACCTTGGTACTCTAATAACCTGAACTTTTCCCAATGCTGTATAATCATTGGAAAGTCCACATCTTAATTGAATTGAGGTGCTATTCGGTACACTTTTGACTTCTGCATATTCATTGTTACCACAATTTCTATAATTAGTAATTTGACCCCATGTCGCATCAATAGGTAGAGCGTAAGTTCCATCCCATCCATTTGGAGCGCCAATCATATCTGCCTCACCTATACCTTGTGTTTGAATAATTAGGATTAAATCTCCTGGTTCCAAATCCCCGACGAATCCGTATGAAGTTGAATTTAAAGCAGAATTAGCAACTGTAATCATGTTGTTACTAGTCGATGCATCAGCCGTTAATGTTGTAAATACGTTAACAATGTCTGAAGATCCAGAAAGTGTAAGGGTGCCATTTTTTCCTTTTTGTCCGATACCTAATCCAAGCGAAAAAATAAGGATTGTAGATAAAATTAGTTTTGTTGTTTTCATAGATTGTGATAAAGACGCCATGAGCACCTTAATAGTTGTTTCATGAATGGTGAAATTACAAATATTCTATACACTATCAATGTTGTAGAATTCAAAAACCCTACGTTTGAGTAAAAAGAGTACATTTGTTCGCCTTAGTAACAAGAGAATGAAGATAGCAATTTTAGGATATGGTAAAATGGGTAAAGTAATTGAAGCAATTGCTATACAAAGAGGGCATTCAATTGCATTGAAAGTTAATCGAATGAACCTAGATTTTGATCTAGAGTTACTTAGTGACTGTGATGTAGCAATTGAATTTTCTTCCCCCGATTCAGCGATAGAGAATATCAATAAATGTTTTGATGCTAATGTCCCTGTTGTTGTTGGAACAACTGGATGGTATGATAAATTTAATGCTGTTCAGGAAAGATGTATTTCTGAAAATAAAGGATTATTATATGCAACAAACTTTAGCGTAGGCGTTAACATATTTTATGAAATAAATAAAAAGTTAGCTGCGTTAATGGATGCAAATAGTCAATATGATGTGGAAGTTGAAGAAACTCATCATATACAAAAATTGGATACACCAAGCGGGACAGCAATAAGTATTGCAGAAGGAATAATAGATAATTTGGATAGAAAGGATTCTTGGAAAAATGACATGATTGTTTCTGAAAATGAATTAGCGATAGAGTCCATAAGAACTGAAGATGTGCCGGGAACACATATTGTTAAATATGAGTCTGATATTGATGTTGTTGAGATAAAGCATGAAGCAAAAAACAGAAATGGATTTGCATTTGGAGCTGTGTTAGCTGCTGAATATATCAATGATAAAAATGGAGTTTTTACAATGAAAGATGTATTGGCTTTGTAAATAATAATCAATAGAAAAGTAAAATGGGAGTACCACAAATATTATTGTATTTAATGATTGTAATTTATTTTGCATCATTATGGAAAATTTTTGAAAAAGCAGGTCGACAAAAGTGGGAAGGATTTGTTCCTGGATATAATATCTGGGTGTGGTTAAAAATATTAAACAAGCCTTGGTGGTGGATTTTCTTTTTCCCAATACCATTTGTAAATTTTGTAATTACAGTTGCTTGTAATGTTGAAACTGCTAGAATGTTTGGGAAGTATGCTCCAAAAGACACTATACTAACAGTTTTGGTTCCATGGTACATGATCCCAGCTCTAGCATATAAAGAAGAAAATGTAATTGTTGAACCTACCGACTGGACAAAGAAAGATGATAGAGAAAAAAGAAGTGTGCACGATCATTTAACTTTATTTTTCATGGCTCCTTTTGTTGGTCATGCATTATTGATTGTTTTCAAATTGACAGGATCAAAAGACAAGGCTAATAAGAAAACAATGCCCAAGGAATGGACAGATGCACTTGGTTTTGCAATTGTTGCAGCTACTATAATTAGAGTTTTCTTTTTTGAAGCGTTCACTATTCCTACCGGCTCGATGGAAAAAACTATGTTAATTGGAGATTACCTTTTTGTAAATAAATTAAAGTATGGCGCTAAAATTCCGCAAACACCATTGTCCGTGCCATTTGTTCACAATAGAATTCCAGGAACCTACGCTAAATCTTATGTGGAGTGGTTTAAGAACGATTATATGCGGCTGCCTGGTTATGGCGGAATAGAGAGAAACGATATCATGGTATTTAACTGGCCTGCTGGAGATACAGTTATCGTGCATGATGATGCAATTGCTCATGATTATTATTCTATTTTAAGAAATCATGCATATACCATGAGCGGGCAATCAAGTTATATAGAATTTGATAAAATTAAGGATGTGATGATGACTAGAGCCAGAGAACATATTGCAAGTGGAGGCGCTTTATATGGTAATCCTTCTGGAGGCGCTCCAATTACAAAAACGGGAGGGGTAATGTCACATCCAGTAGATAAAAAAGAGAATTACATAAAAAGATGTGTTGCAGTTGGCGGGGATACAATAGAGATTATTAATGGAACTATTCATATTAATGGATTTGCAGAGGAAATACCTGAATATGCTCAGTATAATTATTGGTTTTATTTCAAAAATTATGAAGCTGCAATTCCGTTTTCTGATGAGTATCTTTATGAGAACTATGAAATTTATCCATCTGGAATCCAAAGAGGTGAAATTGAGGTCGGAGATTCATTGATAGGGGTAAAGAAGGTTAATGTTATGATTATGCCTTGTAGTAACAGGATAGCTTCTGAATTGGCTAGTTTGGTTGGTGTAGATAGCGCATCTGTAATTTGGGAAAAGAAGGGAACCGATGTAGGGTATGCTTCAATATTTCCGAATGATATAAGTATAGATTGGACGAAAGATAATTTCGGGCCGCTGTATATTCCTAAAGCGGGTGCAACTATTGAATTAAATGAAGAAAATTATATAGCCTATAAAAGAGCTATTACAGCGTATGAAGGTAATACACTAGAGAAAGAAGGAGATGCGTATCTGTTAAATGGTGTAGTAGCAACTAAATATACCTTTAAACAAAATTACTACTGGTTAATGGGAGATAATAGGCATGGTTCCGCAGATTCTAGATACTGGGGATATGTTCCAGAAGATCATGTGGTTGGAACTGCTTCGTTTGTTTGGTTTTCTAAAACCGCAGAAAAAGGTTGGTTCGATGGCGGTGTACGTTGGAGTCGAATATTTTCATTTATTAAGTAGCTATTGCAATGAAGGCAATATTAAGCTCAGTATATTGCGGTAGTATTGAATATTATACTGTTTTAAAACACGCAGAAGAAGTATTAATAGATTCCCAAGAACACTATACGAAGCAAACTTATCGCAACCGCTGCGAGATTTATGGTGCAAATGGAAAATTAAACTTAACTATTCCTTTGGTGAGAAGAGGGCAGAGAGTTCCTGTTTATGATGCCGAAATTGAAAACAGTCATGGATGGAAGAAGTTACATTGGAGGTCAATTGAGTCTGCATACCGTTCGTCTCCTTATTTCGAATTTTACGAACATCATTTTATGCCAATTTTCGAGAAAGATCACACACACCTATTTGAGTTAAATCAGGAAATTCAGAACAAAATAATTCAAATTCTGAACTTGGATGTAGTAGTAAAAGAAACAGAATCCTACCAAAAAGAGCATTTCGGATATAAGGATTTTAGGGAGGCAATACATCCTAAGAATGATCCAAAGAATATATTATCAGATAAAAGGTACATTCAAGTATTTGAGAGTAAATGTGGTTTTATTCCAAATTTATCCATCTTAGATTTGTTGTTTAATGAGGGACCAAATGCAATAAGCTTCCTTTAATATTTATATTTTTTGGATTCATTGTGTTATGGGTGAAAAGCGTTTTAAATAGCACGAAAACATGTAGTTCTGTTTTAAAACATTGTTTTTCATTGATAAGAATATTTTGATTTTTGGTAATAGATTCCTAAATTCCCCAAACTTTTACTAGAAACAACTCAAAATGTTCCAGTAAAAGTATCAATAGTTAAGTAAGGGGAATTGTTTTTTTTAAGTGTTGTATATTAAATGAAATTCATTCCAACCTTTTGCTAGATTGAACCATCTTATAGTCGTCGATTATAAGATTATATATTGGATAAAATTTTTACAATGAAGCAACTGCTACAATTAACGGTTCTAGTATTATTATCAAGTAATATTTTTGGTCAAACAAATACAAATTTGGCTACAGTTACTCAACAAATACAAGAAATGGATAGGGATGGTGTTATAACACATCCAGAAACTATTCAAACGGTATTATTAGGAGAATCTCAAGTTTTTAGAGATGTAATAATCGATCCTAATGTTGTTCACCCAATTACAAAACCTAAAAAATATGGGTATCATGCAAAGGACGATTGGTTATTGAATGAGACAGTAAATCCAAACGCCTTGCCGCAAAATGGAGATATGGCTCATCAGAAAGACTATAACAGAGACCTAAGTACTAATAAAAGTACTGAAATAGGAAACTGGGAAGGAATGGGAACAACTACAATGCCAGGTGATCCAGCATTAGATGTAGGGCCAAATCATGTCGTACAAATGATGAATGGAGGTTCTGGAGCAGTTGTAAAAATTTGGGATAAAACAGGAGGTGTTTTATTAAATACGACTTTGTTCTCTACACTTGCTGGTACTGGTTCTGGTTTAGGTGATCCAATTGTGTTATACGATGAACGTGCAGATAGATGGCTGTTAAGTGAATTTCAAAATGGAGGTAATAATCTTTACATCGCAATATCTACAACTCCAGACCCTACAGGTTCGTACTATATTTATTCAGTTCTTGCACCAACTTTTCCAGATTACCCAAAGTATTCAATTTGGGATAATTCGTATTTAATTACAGCAAATGAAAGTGGAGGTTCATCGTCTGTTTATGCTTTAGATAGAACAAGTATGTTGGCCGGTGGTGCAACAAGTTCGCAACGTTTTACAGTACCGCATTTTGGTACTATTGGATTTCAAATGACAACTCCTGTTAGTATTTTAGGAACGGTAGTTTCAGGAACACCTGCTTTATTAATGAGAATGCGTGATGATGCTTGGGCAGGATCAGCTTCTGATGCACTTGAAATGTGGGAGCTGGATATTAATTGGGCAACTCCAGGTGCTGCTACATTAGCACA